>ERZ724508.143-NODE-143-length-50983-cov-5.512135_pt1 | contig 50983 bp, 65 predicted proteins | sample MGYA00376041_ERZ724508 | MGnify/ENA primary metagenome ERZ724508 (study PRJEB28724, sample SAMN07190887) | wastewater metagenome | isolation source: effluent of sewage treatment plant in Hong Hong | place: USA: Christiansburg, Virginia | collected 2016-03-01 ...
TGAGTGAGCAGTATTTAAATGAGTCTACACAGTACTTCAAGGGCATTCACAAAAGGCAGGAGGAATACACAATGAGTGCATTTACATGAGCATGACTCAAAAAGCGCAATCCCCCTCTAAATCATCAACTGTGATGCACCCAAGTACTCTGCTCGTGAGGGTAACTCTAATTCTGTGTTGTTCTGATGAATATTAGTTGTTAGCATGAAGGTGTCTTTTAGGTTCATTGCAATCACACTGCTTATCTTCCAACTCACCATAGCGATCCTCTATACAATCTTTGTCAACTATCCTGGCACCACTTCTGAACCAACAGCAACCTATGCACTCAACTCTCCTGCTACCTTCAACGTTGCAGCCATGGTTGTCATTGGATTTGGCTTACTGCTTACCCACCTCCGAACTGGAAGCTGGTCGGGAGCGGCATTCTCGCTGTTTATCATTGCTGTCACTGTGCAGTATTATGTGCTGTGGGCCTTGCTCTGGCAATCCGTAGTAACAAACCAATTCAACAGGTACGTTGAAGTCACCCAGTTGGTACTGACCAAGGCATTCTTCGCGGGTGCTGCTGTTCTTGTGAGCTTTGGAACGTTACTGGGTCGTATCGGTCCCTTTTAGATCTTCCTGATGGTGTTAGTAGAGGTCGTTGGGTACAGCCTCAACGAGATGCTCTGCACCAGTTCAAGCTTTCTGCAATGCTTCGATGTTGGTGGTGGGATGCAAGTGTTCTATTACGGTGCTGTCTTCGGTGTGGTCGTTGTTATGTTCCTCTCCAAGGAAGGCCTAGCCGATAATTCAAAGAAATCATCGGGATATGCAAGCGCAATTTTCAGCCTAATTGGTACATTGTTTATGTGGGTTTACTGGCCGGCATTTAGTTCTGCTCTCGCAGTGAACACGACTGACGTGACTATAAAGGAGGTGGTCTCAACGAACACAACATTTGCGCTGGTAACTTCAACTCTTACTGCATTTATCTTTACAATGCTCTACAACCACAAACTCAACGTCAGGGATATAGGCTTTGCCAGTCTTTCAGGAGCAGTGGCTATTGCCTCAGGTGCTGACCTTATCATCAATATTGGAGGTGTCATGCTGGTCTCACTTTTTGTTGGGTGGATATCTGTCAGTGGGTACAATTATTTCAGTCGCTACCTCTAGCTCTATGGCTTCTACGACACCACCGGAACTGTCAGTCTCTTTCTACTGCCTGGATTTTTCTCAGGGATCTTTAGTGCGATATTCGCCTCGGCATATACTGCGGCTCCAAAATATTTGCCAATTGTTACGGTATACTCTGGAAGGTCACCTTACGTGCAAGGCGGATTTCAGATCGCCTGTTTGGTGACAACAACAGGCATAGCTATCCTAACTGGAGTGCTCACAGGATTTATACTGCGCCGGCTAGCCATCTACCACAAAGAGGATCTTTTCGAGGATCGAACATACTGGGAGGTAGCAGTTAGCGATGACGATGTTGGCACTCCAACGAACCGGAGGGCTCAGCGATACGTCCTTTAGCTCACTAATCGTCTTGACGAGAGCTTCATCAAGTCCCCGATGATACTCTGATTGGTATACTCTGTTCCTTTTATTATTTGCAGCAGCTGAAAACATGACGATGAAACGTTCGCCTCCAAAACCGTCTCCTCCTCGGAAGATCGACCAAAAGGAGATGGAGAAGACACTCGCCGAGCTTCATCGTCTCCAGTTAGAGGTCTACGAATTGGATTCGCCAACGAAGATCCCCTTCAAGGGTAGTCCCGTTAAAAAGGAGATCAAGCAGCTGGTCTGTCTCCACGAAAATATGCTCAAACCACGCAAGAAGAATAACCTTAACCTCAGTAAGTAGACCATCCGTGAGATGTTCCAAACTCTACAGCAAACTGACTCCCAGTCCATCCCCATTGCTACCCTGCGCAAGTACTTTACGCCAGTGTTCAAAAGCGACTACGACTTCGAGCTGATAAGTGCAGGGCGACCGTAGATTACTGTGGATGAGCTTTACGACTACCTGAACTACAGCGAATTTGATGAGTTCAACCCCGAGAAGGAAGTGTTCGCGTTGCTGGACCCAAACAACTCGGGAGTCGTCGATTTCAACCAACTCGACCAGATGATGGAACTATTCGGCTACCAACCCGTTTCCAAGGAGATGTTGCAGAAGGTGCTGGGAACAGACAGCAAGGAAATTACCTTTGAAACGTTCAAGCGACTCATGTCACATGCCGAACCAGTCCATGACCACTAACCCACAAATTGACTGTTGAGCAATCCACAACCACTTCCAGCAATCAAATTTGCTTGAGCTTGTCCAGGAAGTCTTGATCCTGCTGCTGCTTTTCGCGGAGCTTGGCGGCCTCGTTAAGCTGAGTTTAAGTCTACGATTGCTAACTACGAATACCTCCAGGGCCATCTCCATGCGCAGCTTTTCCATCATCTGGTCAGCAGTAGAGTCCGTGTTAGTGTTCTTGTTCATCATCTCGTCCATGACCTTGCCATTGATGAGCATCTCGTCCATACAGTTTTCGAACCGCTCGAGATCAGTAGCCATGACCTCGATATTTGGCTGCTTGGAGTAGTACATGAGGTTGGTGATCTTGTTGAAGGCACCCATCATCACTTGATTGCTGTGGCTGGACTTGATTGAGGTCACTAGGTTGTCCATCTTCATCGACATTCGTTGCATGTTCATCGCTGAGTTATCGGCCAATCCAGTACATTCGTTGTGCTTAGCAGCAGCAGACATAAGGTACAGCTTGGCACCTTCCTCGTTATTCTTCTTCAAAGCAAGCTTGGCCTTCTTCATGTTTTCCTTCTCTTCCCGCTCGGCCTTCTTACTTTCATTGGCGAAACGGCGAGCAGTCATCTTCATCTCGATGATAGTCTCCTCCATTGTCGGGGGTTTTGGTGGTGGGGGCACGTTGTTTCCCATCGTACTCTGACGTACAGCGATTATTTATTATACTGTTCGATCAAGGCTTGAGCTTATGAAGGGCTTCTTTGGAATAGTCTGTTTACTGGTGGTGCTGCAAGTTCAGTGCGCACCAGGCAAGCTCGATGGCACACTCATTCACTACGGAAGCCTGCTGAGAATCCGTTCCACCCTCACCGGTCACTTGTACCAACATCGATTGATTCAGCCTCCACAGCCACGAAATTACGCTAGGGCCACAGGGTCCTAATAGTGTCACTGGGTTCAATGCAGACGCTTCCGACGCAAATTCCCTTTGGTCAGTGCAGGAGGAGCATCCACGTTCCACCAAGACCTTCAAGGATATTCTCAAATGTGGCGATAGTATCATGCTCCAGCATGCTCTTACAGAGGGAAGGTTGAGAACCCATGAAGGATCCACCGGACTAACCTCATCTGACCTGCAATTCGTACACAACTTCCGAGGAGACAAAGAGGGAAATATGAACTGGAAGGTTCAGTGTGTCGTCAAGAAGTAGGGAGAGCCACTTGCCTTCAGCGATGAGTTCCAACTGTTCCATCGTTCGACTGAAAAGTTCTTGAGATTCTCGAATGGTCAACCCTATACAGAATTCAACTGTGGAAGGGGTTGCACGTTGGCGGGACAGCTGGAGTTGCACGCTGTGAAGGAAGGAGGCAAGGATACACTACTCCGTGCTGTCAGTGGCATGGCGATCGTTGATTGATCAAATTTAAATGTCGTTTGAAATTGGTTGTGTTAATTGACGGTTAGGCTACCGTTGGGAGGTCTGATAAGGATGCTGGTGGTTGCTACAACTCCCGCAATTTCGCCGGAATTCTTTGTTTGAGAAAGCCTGAGCGGGATCCCCGAATAGGTCCGTCCTTTCCGAACGAAAGCGGCCAGCCCAATCTGATCGCTTCTCAGCTTGAGACACCTCTCGCTGATTTGGCGCTGGAATAGTGACGTCACTTCTGCGCAACTTTTAATTTGAATCGGGCGGTTACCTCTGGAGTTTAAATCACAAACCCGGCATCAGCACCCCAATAATATTTACCCAAGCTTACCGCTAATATATGCAAGTAACGACTTCCCTTGACAACCCCCTGCCTAACAGTCAGCACTTCCAAGGCCCCTACCAATAGTAGCCGATCCTCAGACATAACGATCAAAGATTCGTGCTGTTCCCTATCCACTATCACTCTATCTACGATCTCTACAAGAAGCATCTTGCTAGCTTCTGGACTGTAGATGAAATTGACCTGTACCAGGACATCACGGACTGGCAAAAACTTAAACCAGACGAGAAGCACTTTGTGAAGATGGTGCTGGCATTCTTTGCTGCCTCAGACGGCATTGTACTGGAGAACCTGGCTCAACAGTTCTGCATGGAAGTGCAGGTGCCTGAGGCACGTTGCTTCTACGGCTTCCAAATAGCAATGGAAAATGTCCATAGCGAGACCTACTCGTTGCTAATTGATACGTACATCAAGGATGAAGTGGAAAAGGAGTTCCTGTTCAATGCTATATCCAATGTGCCAGTTATCCGGGAGAAGGCCCAGTGGGCTATGAAGTGGATCAACGGCGAAACTAGTTTCCACGAAAGGTTGGTGGCCTTCGCGGCTGTCGAAGGAATATTTTTCAGTGGATCGTTCTGTTCCATTTTCTGGTTGAAGAAAAGGTCGCTAATGCCTGGCCTGACCTTCTCCAACGAGCTAATATCAAGGGATGAGGGACTCCACACCGATTTTGCCTGCCATCTTTACAAACTAATGAAGAACAAGCTGAGCAAGGAGCGAGTCCTGGAGATAATTGACGAAGCCGTTCAGATAGAAAAGCGGTTCGTTAGCGATGCTCTGCCAGTGGAACTCATCGGCATGAACTCGAAGGTACAGCTTTAATTAATTCCAGATGATGGCTCAATACATTGAATTCGTGGCTGATCGGTTGATCTTTTCGCTGGGCTACCAAAAGCCTTACGGCAGCAAGAATCCATTTGACTGGATGGACATGATCAGTCTACAGGGAAAAACTAACTTCTTCGAGAAACGAGTTGGTGAGTACCAGAAGGCTGGAGTCATGGCAGCGAAGGAGGATAAGGTGTTCAGGCTCAATGCCGACTTCTGATACTACATGGTGGTTTGGAACCATTTCATCATTGGTAGATGGATTGCTCGTACATGGGTTGCGGGTACATTGGTTGTTGGTAAACTGGTTGCTGCTGGTAGATGACTTGCTGGGTTTGGTTCCATTCATCGACCTGTACTCCCATCTCCGCCTTCTTGAAGTCAATACGGAACGTGAAGAAGTACAACACGACGTTGAGAAGCATCGCCCACTCGACTGGGTTCTTCCAATAAATGTCGAGCTGGCCGAAGTACATACTGAACTGTGCGACCTGTAGGGCAATATTGATGACAGTATGGATCTTCTTCTGCTTCCAGCTGTTGCCGTTGATGAAGTTTGGATGGGACTTCCTCAGAGTTCTAAGATTAATCACTACTGTACTTGATGTTCCAGGTGATGCTGTCAATAAGGAACCCAAAGCCAAGACCCGCAAGTGCTACAGTGGCATGGACCCACGCATAGTTGATGCGTGCATTGTCAATGCACGAAGCGAAGAGTGAGTACGCGACTACTGAGAAGAGTGCGATCCATGCGTGAGAGAACAATCGGTGTTTGCGCTGCAGTGTATCGTTGACTAATTTGAGTTGGAGGTATACCTTCGTTGAGCCACCACGTAATAAACAGGTTAATCAGGAACATGATGAACATGCTGTAGAGCATGCCGATGCGGAACACTATGCTGTTCGGATAGATTTTGGCGATGTCCACTACTGTCGGTAGCGACGTATGCGGGCCAGAATTCAGCCACTACGTTATCTTCAGGAAGTACGCAGAACAGGAGGGAGCCCAGCACGCCCAGGGTTTGCACCCAAATCATTCGAACGACCCTGATGTTGCCCAGCGTTTCGTCCATCGGTGGAGTATTATTATTATAGACCCATGAGGCTCATTGAGGGTGAGTATACGATGGCTGAACCTCCCATCCTGAAATTGAGTACACGCACTGCTGATCTCATTTTGGCGGTGTGCCGCGAACTTGGTCTGACCATGCCATGCTGCCTCTATGCACTCTGGGTGTTTCATGCCAACAGTTTTGTTGTGGGCTTCAAAAGAATGGATAGGTTTCTGTACGGCTGTGCTTCCGTCCTATTAGGGTCCAAGTTGGGTGACTGCCGCAAGCGACCGGATGACATCGTCTTGCTGTGGCGCCAACAACTAAAGAAGTCAACGTGCAAATAGTACATCGAGGACGATGAGTAGACCCTGCGACGCTACAAGAAAGCGATGTTTGAAGCTGAGGTAAATCTCATGACCGAAATCGCCTTCGATTTAGACATCAAACTCGCCAGCTAATACCTTAAACTCTTGGAACCGCACATCGACGCCGAGTTGTATGTGACTACAGATAAGTGCATCCGAGACTTCTACCGTACACCATTGGTGATCTACTACGAACCGCATCTGATAGCACTGGCAAGTTTGCTGGGAGCCAGCAGAATAATGAACACTACCCTTTCGAAGTTCGATAATTGCACTTGGCATCAGTTCTTCTCGGAGGACACCAAATTGAAGGATATTGAGGAACTCAATAGGCTCATGGTCCTGATATTTCAAGCTACGCAAGAATGACAATGATATTGGTACAAGGTCACTCAAGATCAATAATTGCCATGCTTCCGCTTCATATAGTCGATGGTGAAGAGTGTTATGCACTGCATGTACTCCTGATCCTGTTGCAGTTGCTCCAAAAAGCAGATGAAATCGTCCTTGTCAGGGAGATGCATCAGCGCGTCGTACCGTAGGCTTGATGGTTCTATAGTGTTGTTTTGAACGTCTCGAATTCCAAGAACCTCCGCATCGAACTGTTTGGGGATCTGTAATTCATCCTCCCGTTCCAACGGTAACGGCTGATTCTCCTTGTTGTACCAGTCGGGGAGTTCGTGTCCGTACTTAGTTCGGACGTACTGGTCGATCAGTTTACGGTTGTCTTTCACGGTGGTCTTTCTACGATGCTCTTTGTCGTTGGGCTTACTGCTGGCCCTTCTCATAATTATATTACGAAAATTATTGGTGCATGGTGTACTATCAACCCAACCTGAAGTTCTTGGGTTTCGGTGGCATTCGAATTTCTTTGATGTTGTGGATGATTCCCTCGTCGGGTGGCTGATCGAGGCCTCCACCAACTACGATGCTCTGCATCTGTTTTATTACCGTTTGACTGTTCTCAAGGGAGGCGTTTGGTACTGAGTTACTTGGAAGCGACCCGTTGGGGAATGTTTGAATGTTGGACGAGAAGGTTACGTGCGGAGGTTGACGAAGACCAGATTGGTAGCCTGGAGGTATCGGCAGACCACCTGACATGTTGATAGGTCCGCTAACTGTTCCAGGGAAAGCTGGTTGGATGCCACCACTAGCCCTCACGCCTGACTGTTGTGGAAAGTTCATAACCCTCAAATTAATATAATGCGTGGCAGACGCTTCTCACTGCTATTATCCACTCACGGAGGTTGTTACTGTCCGAATGTATAACCTACATCTCACAGGCGTATCAATTATACATTGATTTGTTGCTAGTGTATATGGAGACCTGCTCCCCCATCAAAACTGTGAAGTGCGATAAGGGCCCCAAGGCAATCGGTCCTTACAGTGTTGCCAAGATCTTCAACGGTGTGGCGTTTGTGAGTGGACAGATTCCACTCGATCCAATCGAAATGAAGATTGTCGAGGGAGGCATCGAAAACGAAACACACCAGGTGATGAAGAACCTTTCGGCAGTTCTGGAATCGTCTGGCTCGTCGTTGGACAAGGTGCTCAAGTGCACCATCTACCTTGTGGTAACGGTTCCCAATGATTCAGGACATGGAAGACTTCCCAAAGGTCAATGAAGTGTACGGCAGCTACTTCAAGGCTGATCCTCCAGCACGAGTAACCGTAGCAGTCAAAGAACTTCCACGAAAATCCAAGGTGGAGATCGACGCGATTGCAGTGGTCGGTGATGGAGCTACATGCACCACTAAGAATACAGGCGAGGACCATGGCCACAGCCACCCGTGATTACGTTCGTTCGTCTGGATACCCTTCCGATATTAAATTTACCGAATGTGAAGAAGACGGAGAATCAGTCAATCCGATCCAACTCAACGAAGCACTTATGCCGTACCGACGGACACCAACCCTTCCTCAAACCGGCCTTTGGTTGTTTCAAATCATGAACTACAATACTTGAATGCATATGATCGGTGAGTTTATCGTCAGAGTAGTAACCCACTGATGTAGTTACGATGCATCCGCTCCGTTGAGGATTTTGCTGGGGGTGTGTCGAAATGTTTTGAAAGACGTACGGTTGGGAGTCAATAAACCATGTGATATGGAATTTCGAGGTGCAACCACTCAGAGACCTTCGGCTCTACCTCTCCAATCCGTTCGAGAATTTGTACTGTTTATAATGGTACCAATTAATTAATTAAGCCACGCATTTTAAATTCGTGGGGGGAATCATCGCAACCATTTTTAAACTAGGCGGTCGCATCCTCGCGCTGGCAGCATACCTGAAGGCCGCGGGAGTGCCCACTGATCAGCGAAGGACCAATGACAATTGATGAGCGAGGATTACCAAACCACAATTATTTTTCGAACGGCTAATTATAAGTTCGGCATGGCAATCGCGGGTGGAAGGTGGAAGATGGGCTGCCGCATTAAATATTTTTTTAATTTCCGAAATCGCTCCGGATGAATTCAGACCGGAGAGCCAACGTGGCACCGCGCAGCCACATCAGTGCAAGCGCGATCGCCGCTGAATCACATTCAACCGATGCTCTACTCACATCCTTCCGGGATGTTGACACCTATCAGAGGATGTGTGCAGTCTTCCTGCAGCTGCTTCGAGATAGTCAACTCGACCCTTAGGCCGTGTCCTCGCTACAGCGGAGGCTCTACCGACTCAAAAATATAGATGATCAAATTACGGTCGGAGGAAATCTTCAACCGAAGGACGCACTCCCAGTAGAAACCTCGGTCTCGCAGCCACTTGCGCACTGTAGCAATGTCGCGCTGAGGAGGCTCATCAGTACCGTCGAGAGCACCCTCCAGTCAACAAGGTAATTCGAGGAAAAGCGGGAGTATATTGAGGCTGCGATGAAAAGGCTGTTGCTAGAAGTGCCTCGGACTGCGCTAGATGCACATACTCTCCCTTCAACGAAGGTCTAGCGCTTTAGAAGTCAATTTCCGAGGAAAAGGCGCTCAGTGGAGCAGTAAATCACTAACGAAATATCGTTGCAGAGACTCAGACAAGAGCTGCCGGAGATTGATAAACCAAGCCCAACCGACTACCTGCTTACGGCGAGGCTATTGAAGACTTGCTTTGGGCATGGAGCCATGGAATAGGATCTCTCCTTTAGTCAAATTTTCAACGTTATATTCGATAAAAGCGGCAAGCTCATCGTATCAGCAGACGAGGAAGGGCTCATTAAGCTTTGGAGTGCTGAGACCGGCCTATTGCTATGGTCTCTGAAGGGTATAGCAATCATATTATTCAGGTCATGCATCGTTTATGGAGGAGCTGATGATTACGGATTCTAACAAGTACCTGGTCAGCTGCGGTAATGACGGAATACGGATATGGTCGCTCAGCACGCGAATCTGCCTCGCAGTTATATATTGCTAGGCCTGTGTCTTCTCCATAACATCGTACACCAACGAAAACAAAGAGGAGGTTATTTGCTTTGCAGATCACAATACCTTCTACCAGCTGTCCGAGCCTGAGTTTCTAAACCTTAACGGGCGCTGCATTTCACTTACTGACCTCTTGGTAAGCCACCCAATACCAAAAATTTCCCAAGAGCCAAGCAATTTTGTATGTGAGGTTGACATCAGCCCCCAAGGATATCCTATCGTCGGGCTGGAGTCTGGTGAGATCATAGTCTTCGATAAGTCACTGTTAAGTCGAATCAAGCCGGAGACAATCCCTTATCTACACTCTCGCTAGCATTCCAAAAAGTGTGTGGAGATCAAATGGAACAAGTAAGGAACCAGCTTTGCTTCCTGCTCGCTAGATGGCACCTGCAGGATTTGGGAGATCTCGCCAACTGCCTTTGCAGAAGGTAGCCTTCGATCTTTGGATCAACTTCGTATGCCAAAGAACTAGAAGCGACGGAACAAACGTAAAGAATACCTATGCAGTACTGTAGGTTGGAGCTGCCAAAGTACATATTTACTTGCTGCATTTGCAGAGTGTAAGGATGCCGAGGACTCCCATGGTGAGGGCGATATGGTTGTGTACGATGCAGCCAGAATGACAGTTCTTCATGAAGTCAGATCCAAACTTCCCTATGCTATGGAGTCAGTTAATGTGCTCTAGACTCACCCTTTCCACGATAATATCGCGATGTTCTGTGAGGGATCTGGAAGAATCGTGTTGCTGGATATCAAGCAATGTTCACTATTGGCTGTCCTAAGCTCCAAGGGATTCCATCTCGGTCACCCAAACTTCAATGTAGAGTTGGTCGAGGGTAAGTGGAGCCCAAATGGGAATATATTTGTTACTTCCAGCGAATACGGTAACATAACTATCTACGGATACGGTCCAAAAGAGCCCTATAGGATCTCCCCAACCGAACAGTTCTACTATAGTGACAACGAAGTGTTCATCTACGATAGCAACAGAACTCCGTTGACGCTTGATGGGCAGATCGACATCAACAGTATTGATCGGGGACCGGTTTGCAACGTCAATAAAGTTCCTTACAGCTTCCGATACACAAATGATCTTCAAGACTTAGCTGGGCAAGGTTATTTCAGTCAGGAGATCAAGCATTAGCTGCTAGTTGATGCACAGTGCTACAATGTTCCTGACAAGTGGGTGACCTGCCTACAAGAACAGAATCTCGAAAGCCAAAGCCAAGAGGAAGTATACAAGATCTCAACACTATCCCTCAGTGAGAGCGAACTGTATGACCATCGGAGGCTAACTGAGGCAAGGCTCAATGAGATCCTTAACAAGAAAATTTTGGAATACAACTCTTTTGGCAGGGACAGGCTTATCCAAAGTGAGGAGCGGCTAATCATGATGGAAGAGCCGGCTGCATTGAACAAGAAATCAAACAAGTTCAAAAAGTTACGTCGTGATGCGATTTCTTCTTCTGAGGAGGAAGAGTACAAGTTCGATCAAGTTCCATCGGAGGATGAGCCAAGTGCATCATCTTAGGAGGTCATCAAGAAAAGAAGGCGACCTCGCTACAATCCCACGCAGGAAGAGCCACGGGCTCGTAGATCTCTGGATGAGTTCCAAGAACTCGAAGAAGAGTACAATGAAAATGAAAGACGCAACCGCCGCAGAAAGATGCTGCATCGTTTGGAGGACGATGAGGATGTGTATGTCGCAGCTCCCCGTTCTGACTCCAAGAAGGAATCCAACCACGAATAATTCGGACAAATGTGCAGAAGGTGCGAAATCGAGCGATCATACAAAATATGCCAGGGATGTGAAGTCGGTTATTGCGAGAACTGCCACGAATACAGAGGACGAGGCGAGGATTACATGTGTTTTGAATGTTTGGTCAAGGCCAATCGAGGGGAAGAAGAAAGGAGTGTAATTAGAGAACCGTATGAACGTTTGACTCGTGATGGTAATTACGTCCCACAGCTCGGGGATTCAGTTTACTTCTTCTTCCAAGGCTACGAGGAGTTGCTGGTACGATACTACGACTGCTTCAACAACAAGATTGCACAGATGGTGGACCACTTCCGACTAATAGAATTCGACGAGCATCAATTTCTACGCCTCAACCCCGAATGTGTGGTGAGGAGGGTTCAGTATATGTTCCCCATCAAGTCGAGAGAGCGTGCCGATCGGCTTCACGAACAACAATCACGGCACAACTTGTTGACAGTGCTGCAGCTGGAAGCAGTTGGGAAGAACCTTCTGTTCTATGTTTACTACATTGTCGGAGGAGTGGACTTCCTGGTCAGGAAGGAGATTATGCGCGAAGTGGAGGACAAAAAAATCCTGTATTCAATCAAAGTCAACGATGTTCGGTCAGCCGGGAATACTGATATCCAGATCATCGAAAAGGGCCCGCTGGAAGATGCCTTTGCGCAGTCTACCTGGAAGTATCTTTTGGTTCACGATTGTAACGAAAGATTAAGAAGGAACCATACCAAGCATGATCGGCGACTCAGTGTGTGGCAACTTGATGAAATTCCTTTCGTTCCTTTCGAAAGAATCCCAGATGATCTCGCGAAGAAGATACTGGCGAACATTCAACAGCTGAAGCATGCCCAACCTGAATTGGTTGAACTGTTTGTTCACGATGTAGACACCCGCCAATACAAGACCTATAATTCTTTTGTGGAGGTGTCTATCTGCCTCGAACGTATTGAGAAGAGACTCCGTAACGGCTACTACCGCAGCATTGAATCACTCAAGTTTGATGGAGACTTAATCGTCAGAAATAGCGAGATATTCAACGGAACGGACCATGATGTCACCCTTACTGCTGCAATTCTGCGCGATGAGCTTTTCAAGATCATCGAGTCGGGAGGGAATAGTGTGTACAGCGTCAGTGAATCTAAATCCAAACAACAACCACCTCAGCCTCCTATCGCTATACAGCAACAACAACCCATGGGTCCCAGACGAGCCAGGCTTCGTGAGAATCGAAAACATTTTGACGAATCAGACTCCTTCGACTCAGCATTGATGCAGGTCTAAGATGAAGACTTCTCCCCAAACCAAGATATGTACAGTAGCAATGAGCGGCGAGTCACTCGCTCACGACGACAGCCCGCAAGCAGAAACGAAAGACCCGAGCAGAGATAAGGTCGCCGACTCACTCGCCGAACTATGTACCCCGAATGAGCAACATGATGTGATGTGTTCTATAATAGCTTATGAGTTTCTTTGCGAAGGGTGATTTCAATTTGAAGGAAAGTTGGGAAGAGAAAAAACCGTCGTCGAAGGAGAGAGACCGCAGCAAGGAGCGTCATAAGGAAGGCTCACTGTTGGCAAACGCCGCCAAGAATGCTATGAACGTGTTTGAAAACCCACCGAATCACGACATTCTGGATGACCGAGTCTCCAAAAAGATCTTGGACCAGTTCAATATTGAGAAGAACATCGAGCCAATCGGATCATCAAAGAGCACTGGTAAACCAACTCCAAAGCTCCCACCAAAGGGCAAGAACGATGATCTGCTTTCTAGCATGGCCGCAAGACTTTCGAAACTTGAACAGACCTGCGCGAACCAACGAGCATAGCTAAAGGAGAAGACTGACCTTGTAGACAAGCTCAAAGCAGAAAACGAGTTGTACAGAGAGGCCAAGTCAAATCCCAACCATATTGCCAAGCAGGTGGAATAACTTAGGACAGAAAACGATCAGCTTAAGGGGAAGGTCGAAGAAATGGAGAAGTTCCTGAAGAGCTATGGGCTGAAGTGGGTCGGTAATAAGATGGAAGGCAAACTCGACAAGAAGCAACTGGATAAGGATCTTAAACAGCCGAAGTACAACTATCGACTGCCTTCCGAAATAGACATTCGAACGGTAGCAACTCGAATTGACGAGCTGAATTTGAATATGCATTCAGAGGGAATATCGTCATCGGAGGTGTATAAGGACAAGGACGGTATTCATAAGATTAGGAAGGCAGACCCATTGCCTATTGGCTTCTTTGCCGATGGTATAGCTATTAAGGGGTATCCTTTCTTCTCGTACAAGACGAAGGAATCTCTGCAGGTATTAGGAGATATTCTGGATGGCTACTTCCCATACATCCTCAAGCAAAAATATCCCAACGGAGTCTACATGAAGGTAGTTGACAAGACAGAAGTTAAGTATGTGGATAGTCTTTAAGGGGAGAGGATTGGAAGCTTGTAGAGCGCTGAAGAGAAGCAACTCAAGCCTCCCACCAAGTAAGAGTTCCTCGAGAAACTACCGAAACAGATTATTAAAGATGGGAAGATCATTCCCATCCGAGACGCCATTGAAAAGAAGCTGGACGGCATTAAGAAAGAGCAGACTTCGGAATACTACGCAGAAGATGAACAGGGAACAGCCACGATGCTCACAACAGTGCAAGCCTAATTCGAAGTAGGCAAACTAAAAGAAGAGGATATCTGTACTTTGAAAGTCCGAACCGAATCGGGAAGAATCTGCATTCTCCGGCTCAAAACCACTGCGACGATCAAGGATGTCTACCTTTGGATGCGCCGTATTGCCGATAACAAACAATTCGTTGTGGTTGGTAACTACCCTAAACGGCAGTACCTCGAATCGTCAAGTGAGACCCTCGAGGAGCTCGGCTTAACCCCAAATTCAGCCTTGCACCTTCAGCCACCCGAAAGCAAGAAGGACTGATTGTGCAACTGCCTTCACACCGGCATTAAATGGCACCACTCGTAATAAAACATATCAGTTTAAGAGTAGCTCGTTTTATTAATGGCCAACTTCTACAACCCCTACAGCAAAATGTAAGATGCCGGTTGATGTAGGTTGCTTGACCTAGATTCAGACAAGGTGACACAACTCAAGAATGTGGCAGAAGAACTATCACCACAGAGGCTGATCAAGCGGCAACTCATTTCAGAGTCCAGGTTGGCAGCCGATCGGGCGGAGTTGATTGAGGAGGACAAACTCCGGAGGAAAGCTGCCAAGGCAGAGATCAACATTCAACGGCTGGCCAGCCTCGAGGAAGCAATCCAGGCCTAAAATCTCGAGAATAAGAATTATGTCTCCCATGAAAACGCTAGCCTACAGCGTCATGCTGATGAGTCAGCAATCCTTAAGCATGAGCAAGAGAAGGCATGGCAGCACACTAACGTCGAGGCCTTGAATCGTTCGAGATGCCTGCTAAGTGATGTAACTCGTGAGCAACTAGACCGGGAAGCAATGAAGAATCACCAAACCCACATCCGCCTCGCCACTGAGCAAATGAAAGACGCTTAACTACGTGAGGCTGTCGAGCGTTCTAGGATTCTCGCTGAGGCCGCTCAAAGGGAAAATCTTTTACTTCGCTCGAACATTCTAAAGTCAAGCCTGCTGATCCCGCCATACCCTTACTGATGCTTCCTCTGCTATATTTAATGGAGCAACTCACTAAAATCGAGAACGAAATACAGCGATTGGTGGGCATCTTCGAACGATCGGAAGAGCATAGCAGTAACATCAACCAGATGACTCTGAGCAACGATCGGATTATCTTCCCAGTCATGCGCAAACTGTTTTCGAACAATATAACCTGCCTCAGCTTCCTCCTCACGTTCCTGACTGACTCTGATTTGTTCAGGATGGCAGCTACCTGTAGGACCCTGAATCGGTAAGCATTAATGCTAGTTAGGATCATCTACTCGCCATTTGGATTTAGATTGCTGAGGACTTTGCGTCCATTGGTTGTGGAGGTGCGCAAGGTGTAGTAGGAGCCAGCTGTGAGCGTTTCGATGTTCGACTTCACGTCTGACAAGCTCGGCAAGAACATTAAGGACGACGATGACGACCTAGAGGCAGTCATTATGACTATGAACACAGTACTGCATTGACTGAGTAAGAACATTCTGGCCATGATGCACAAAATGAAAGAAATCGATAAGGCCAAGCGCAAGTACGACCAGAAATCTAAGTTACTGATGGTCGAACTCAACCAAGAGGCACAGCTCAAGGAGCAGTACATGCAGAAAAACAACTCACGGGAAAATACGATCGAGAAACTCGAAACTGTCAACAAGGACAGCTAGTCGCATCTCCGTAGTCTGGTGGACGAGCACAATCGCATCGTACATCACATACTATGTAGTTTGCGGAAAGGATGCATCGAGTAAGTAACCTTGAACGATAACGCGACAAGCTTCTCAGCCAAAAATAACTGTTGGTGAGAAAGCTGAAGATGTTAATGGCAGAAGCCGAAGAGTAACAGCGGATGTCCCTAAGTGTCAGCAACATCATCAAGCGCATCGGTGCCATAGTCAAGCAGAAGTGACATTCTATAACTTTATACTTGGTAGCATGGCGAGGCCCACCAACAAACCACAGCGCTCTATGGGAAAGATGCGCCGCAAAAAGAAGGTGCATACCTCCGTCAAATTCGATGCAGAAGACCGCAAGTACTCACCATAGTGATTCAGCACCTACCTCAACAGTTACTTCGGAGCCAAGAAGCGCCGTCGCTAGCACTACGAGCAGAAGAAGATTCAGGAGGACAGAGAAATTAAACACCAGCAGAAACTCGAGGACCGTTCGGTGCGTGCCGCAGAGATCGACCGCCTGCGTAAACTATTGTAGGCTGAAAAGTAGGCCTCCAAGCCAGCTACCCAGAAGGAGGAGGTGCATACCTTCTCAGACCGCAAACAGCGAGTAGAGATCCGTACCACTTTCACCTGACTGAATTATTGACACAAGTGCATCATCAGGTTGGTCGCTTGACGTGCAAAATTGTCCGATAGTTGTTTCCTTCGATTTTGGTGAGGCCCAACAACGTCTTTAGGTATTTCTGCTTGTCCGGGATAAGCTCGGCGACGGCAGCTTGCAGCTTATCAGGCTGTTATGCTCGGATGGAAGCGAAGGCTACCTTGAAGAGTTCATATTGGTCGAGTTCCCGAAGACGGCACGTGAACATGCTCATGGAGATGTCATGTTCATGCTCATCAGCAGATTTTGTCTCGTTGTCAATAGGTTTGATGTCTTCATCTACGAGGTTACGGCCGTAGCTGACTCGCAGTAGTGTCACCAAACAATCAAGGATGTGCACAAAGTACTTTCCCACGGTGGGGTCGGCGTATTTTCGGAGGATATCAGTAAGAGCCATGACGTAGACCTTAGACGGGTACTATTCTATAAAGAAGTTGAGGTGGTTGAGGACCAATTCTATATAGTTCTGTGCTCGTTCAGGTTATAACAGGTGGATAGAGCTGGCCAGACACATGGCGATGACCACCACGATGCTTCCTATAGCAATACAACAAGTACTTGGCAGTGAGGAATGCATGCCGAAGTGGCTTCATCTTCAGTCGTTTGGCCATGTTGTCGAGAATGCTGACCCAGTATTCTCTTGGAAAGCTGTTACAGCACGTGAGGATTAGATTCTGAAGCAGCAGTGCTCCCTCACAGTTATCAGACTCATTGACGAGCTTCGGCGACTGAACGAAGAGAGCTTTGAGAGACATCTCTAACAGCATTTTAATGGCAGGCTGGCTGCTGTTGATTGCTGCTGCACCGTACCTGAGGTACAAGTTGATGCACTCAAACAGCTGCAGAAACCTAAATTTGTTCTTCTCGAAGAGTCTTGGAAACTTCTCAAAGATGGCCAACTGGTCGGCGCTGACGGTACCAGCTCGACGGATGCAAGCTGAAGTAAACAGGACAATATCCTCATCGAAACTGTTTGGTCCTTCGTTTACAATGTATACGACAAGCGGCGCCACTTCCTTCTGTGCATCTCCAATCAACATCTTAAATGTAGGCAAGTCGATGATAGTGCGGATGCAGTTCCAGCACTTGTTCACGAGGACTTGGTTGGGGTTGTCCTAGCTTACCGTTGTCTTTATCTTGTTCACCAAAACTCGAATGCATTCCAGAATGCTTTCAGGTTTCATGGCCAGGATATCGCAGTTCTCGGCTATGATCTGGCTCAGGTGATCCAGGATTTTATTCGAGTGGAACGGGTGAGCCAGACGGTTCGTCAGAATTCTTACAACTTCGGGAGACATTTGGTACACCGCCAGGCTATTAGTCTAGCTGACTCTGCTGAGGATCTCCAGGGATAGAACCTGGCAGGACTCATTGCAAGGTTGTATTGTCCCGTTTAGCACTCTGACTGCCACCTCCGCTGAGAAGGTAGCCGCAAAGGTGTTGTCCACACTGTCGATTGATTTGGTGTAGCGGTAGATGAGGAAATAAACAAAAAACGCCTCCATTTCCTTGTCAGGTGTTTGTTCGGGCTGTTGTGACTAAAGTAATGCTGAAATCTCCACCTCAAGGTACTTCTTCACACTAATCAGCATGTCGGGTCGTTCGAGGATGTTGATCTCTGCTATCGCCATCTGCAACAATAGTATTGATTTGTCTGGACAACCAGGTTGCATTAGTCTGTTGATGCTACTTTGGAACAGCCCATGGACGAATCCATCCTGGTAGCGGCAGAGACTACCCAGCATCCTCGCGGCAAGTGCTCTAATCGTTACATCGTTGTTATTCTCCTCCTTCTCAGCTGGGTACCGGCCGCCATTGACAGTGAATATGATACTCTCCAGGAACTCTGTTGGGTTGTCTCTGAAATTTTGGCGATCCTCTGAGTCGATTTCTAATAGCGGATTGATAACTGATAAGTAGAGAGCCTCGCGGACCTTCACGAAGTAATCCAGAGATCCCGGATGAGCGATAAGCGAGTCCACCGTTCGTAATAAAGTCTCCATTAATTCCCTAACTTCTTCCTTCTTGATTTGAGAAGGCTTGCATCTCTTTAACAGCAACGTCAGTCCATGAATAAACAGGTTAAGGTACGATTCGATCTTACACACGAAGGGGTTGATAGACTGCATGGCTGGCTTCATTATTGACTGAGTTACATAAAGAACGAGCTTGAACACTATCCGTAAGGCTGCCTCGAAGATAGCTGCTGCGTTTTCTTTGATGCATGTCAACACGGTTGCTTCTTTACTCTCCAACACCGAAAATAGCCCATCATTCTCAATGGGCTCGTTTGGAAGCTTGATCATCAACACGCTCTCCACAAGTGCCTCAAACCGGTTCTAGTATAAGAGCTTGATCAGCTCAGGACCACGATCAAACCGTATTGTTCGCAGAGTCGTTTTGAAGACATTCATAATGCCCTTCAAGGTGATCAGCCTGAATTAAATACCCTCCTACCTCTTTAGCAGTCCATCGGGTGTTTCGGTTTGATTCCACTGTAGGAATTTCTCTGCCAAAAGCACGAATTGACCAACGAGCATATTGATGTTCTAAACAGCAGCCATGTCGTCTCGTGAGTTTACAATCACTATCTTGGCAACTAGCGTCGTTTGCTAACACTTTGATGGTTCTATCCGAGAAGCTGAGAGTTGTTCCTGGAGTGCCTTTAAAAGGTAGTCGGTAAGTTAGTGACGCAGTGCCTTTCCGAGTCTATCCATCAGAAACTGGAGTCCCGTTGCTATCCTGAGTTTGTATTGATTGCCAATGTCGAGTTGCAGGATCTGCAACAGCACATCACAGGCAGCTTTTAACTGCTGGTCGGTACTCGACTGCCGCAAAGCTAGATCTCGCGTCAGCTTGACGAGGTAGGTAGCTGCTGACGTACGTATGTCCTCTACCTTACCAACATTTGTTACCTCGCTATTCGGAGAGAATGATTTCGGCGAGTTAATAAGAGATGCTTTGCTCACTTTGGAGCTTCTGCAGGGCATCCTCAGCTGCTTTGCGATCCTCATTCGAAGTTGCCGTATAAGTCTTGAGAAGCAATTCACGAAGGCCGTCCTGTTGCTGCATAACCTAACTTGAAATTATTAACCCGCATAAGCGCCAGCATATTTCCCTCTTATTTATGCTGTTTATCTGGCAAGCTAAAATAGCAGACCCATCATTTAACTACTACATCATGCTCAAGTATCGGATACTCGCGGTGCTGCTGCTCAGTGCGACGGTGCTGGCACTTCCCGGAAAGATCTTTGCAGGGGAGATACACTATTCACGCATCCCTGTTGAATATTGGGAGCACCGGCTGCAGATGGTCAAGGCGTTGGGCATGAACGGTCTTTCTGTCTATGTGATGTGGAACTACCATGAGGTCGAACCCGGGGTGTTTGACTTCTCAACCGAGAATCGCAATCTCTCGGCCTTCCTCGAGCTAGCGATCAAGTATAAAATGACAGTGTTCATCCGGCCAGGACCCTATGTTTGTGCTGAATGGGATTTCGGAGGAATGCCAGCTTGGTTGCTGGAGAATACGACTGCTGCTACAGTGAGGACCAATACTCCACAGTACATGGCTGCTGTCAAGCGTTACTTTGAAGCCATTGCTCCTATCCTCAAAAAGTATGATTCCAAGACCGGGGGTCCGATCCAACTGCTGCAGATCGAGAATGAGTATGGCAGTTTTGGCAATGATCTTACCTACATCAATGCCCTTCGGCAGATTTGGAAAGATCTTGGGGTTACTACTGACCAGTATCACGCCGATCCGTCCTCAGTACTTGCTAGGTCTCATTGGTCTGGTGCTAACATGGGAGTCAACAACGGGGTCACAGATAATGACTACTCAATCGCCAAAAAACTAGACCCATCAGTTTACATTTTCGGTGGAGAAATCTATCCTGGTTGGTTGACCCACTGGGGTGAGCCGTGGGCTACTCGAACAATCGATCATGTGATCACACAGTTTACCTATCTTTGTCAGAACAACCACTCTTTCTCGATGTATATGGTGCACGGTGGGTCTAACTTCGGGTTCACAGCTGGTGCGAACATGAAGAATGCTACAATTGACTATGAAGCCCATATTACTTCCTATGACTACGACGCACCTATCAATGAACAGGGATCAGTCACGGCTAAATATAATGCGCTACGAGCATTATTCTTGAGGTATGCTGATTGGGAGGTCCCAACACCACCTGCTGCACTCAAGACCATCTCAATTGACATCTTTGTGCCGAATGCCTACGCAACCCTGTTGGAGAATATTGGTTCGCCTATCAAGCTCACCAACTTCACGCACTTTGAGTCAAAGGATTTGAAGATGTACAACCAAGGAATCGTTGTGTATGAGATACAGTTGCCTGCCGATAGCCACGAATTTACAGTGTCGGTGCATGACTATGCACTTATCTACATCGATGGAGACTTCATGGCAAGTATGGATAGACAGGCCAACAAGACACACGATCTAAGGTTTGAGTGTAAGGCTGCCTGTAAGGTGCAGATCATGGTGGAGGCGATGGGCCACATCAACTTCGACCAAGGAATGAATACTGACAAGAAAGGGCTTATTCAGTTCACAAGAGTCAAGGGAACTGGTGCTCTCAACGACTGGTCAGTGTACAAGCTACCACTTTCAGCCAACAGCATTAGCTCTGCAAAGGGTTTCAAACAGAACTCGCGCCCAGTCATTGGCCGCTACACCTTCGACCTAGACGAAGTCGGAGATACCTTCATCAACATGAAGGAATACGCCAAGGGATATGTTTGGATCAATGGCCGCAACCTCGGTCGCTTCTGGAACAAAGGACCGCAACTGAAGTTGTTCTGCCCTGGAGTGTGGCTGAAGAGCAAGAATAACGAGCTGATTGTGATGGAGATGGGTGGATCCAGTCTAAAATACATCACCGGTGACACCAGTCTCAAAGCTTAAGAGTTGGTGCTCGAGGAGCAGTGATCGATGAAAACGTATTTGGTATGAAATCAGTAGGTGAGCTGTTTGAGTTTGGCTGGTGGGCATTCCATGAGGTAGCGGTCACTTGGTACATTGTACAAGTAGGAATGCAAGTACTTCAGGAATCGGTGTGGACGTGACCCATCCGTAAACCACTGTGGGTGGATATCGTAGAGCTCCAGCGAACGGCGGTACTTGGCATCGATACGGAGTCGTTTGCCATAAGTGGACAACACTTGGGTGATCGCTTCGACGCTGGTGTACTCCCTCACGAGATTCTCGTTGACATCCAGACCCAACAGTATAATCACCATTTCAACGAGTTTCCGCTGCAACACTGGGTAGTAGCTCTTCGTTGGGTCAATGTACCGTTTAGTTTCGACGATGTTTGCATGGAACTATTGCAGGTCCTTTTGGTTATGCATGTAGGTTCTTTTTACGATTTCCATGACAACTGCCTTGTTATGGATGTACACCTTCGGATAGAAGTTCTTGTGCTTGTACATGTTATACATAAGCCCAGCGGAAAGAAACAGTCGGATTGGAAAGTAGCTGAGAAAGACATAAGCGAGACTGCCGAAACCAATGAAGTAGGCTGTCTTGCGGCGATGAGTCCAGTTCAGCATGTTCTTCAGTTTCTCCAAGTTCTCAGCCAGGACAGTCAGGAGCTGCTGGATGAAGAACAGCACCTCCATCAGCCTCTTGTACTTTCCATATAGACTACGTTTTTTCTTCATCTTTAGCTAAAATTTCTAAAGAAGCTTAGTTCGGTTGACTTTGGCGATAGACCGAACTTGGGGTTCCAAATAGTGGGGGTTTTCAAGTTTAAACGCGATGAGTAGAAGTTAGTAGAATTGCCTGAGTTGCAATCGGATCAGCAACTACCAAGCCACTTGCCGGACCGTCGGATTGAGCCAAAGTGCGATGGCTACCATCACAAACATCAGGTACTCGAGGATTCTGTTGAAGTCGAATAGCCAGATCTCAAACATCAGCAGCCCATAGAGGAAGTATCCACGGGCTGGATGCCTAAAGTTCAGCTATTATTGAACCGACTCCAGCCATTCTGATATGTTAGCTGTCACGCGCTTGCAGCGGTTGGTGCTAATCCTCAACTCTTCCTTGGAGTATTCATGCTCCACTTCCTGTCCTTCACATCGGTCACGGTCGTTTGTTACGAAGTAGCTCTACACAGAACTTTCGTCCCTCAACCGTAAAGTGAGCAGGATGTGTGGCATTTCTTTGCCGCTTACAGGCTTATCCAGCTTGAGGACCTACATGAGCATTGCCAGTACGTATTGCAGCTGGTGTCCCGTGTTGATGCACTTATAGACCTCCTGCACTTCAATGTCATCGTTACTGATGAGTTAATCCACAGGATTCTTGTGGATCCAGCTATTGACCTTCTGGAACACCTCCACTTTAATGATGCCGTATGGGCTGATGATGGGCATATGCACGACTATGCCCAGTGTGTGCATTGGCGAGAACACCAATGTATGAACTCTACGAATAGCCTAAGTTGTACATTGCTTCTTCATGGGTCAGCTTAATAAAGTACTCCTCTGCATTTTCCTTCTACTTTTCCATTTGCTTGGGCGGCAGAAGATTCACCAGTTCCAAGCAACATTTACCCACCGTCTAGACATCTAGCCTCACGTGGTTGCATTTAGCTAGTTCCCGGATAATCGAATAGAAAAGCAGATAGGGTTCGTAACGGTCGCGGTCTAGCTTCCATCGCTACACCGGGTCCATCCGAATATGTATCGTATCCTTATCGTACCGGTGGTTGAATTCGATGTGACAGTAAGGTTCCAGCTTCATCTCGACTGTCGCTCCTTTCATATAGAAGTAGTGATTGCGAGCAGTTCCCTGGAAGATGAGAGTAGAGTCAATCACCAAGGGTTTGAAGTGGTGCCACTACTCATGGAGAAGCACCCAACATTCCTTGACTGGCAGCTGCTTCACCTTGGACTAGTCGGCGAGACTTATCTTCCCCTAACTGTGGATGCTTGTGCTCTTCAATACCCGGCTATCACTTGTAGGTCCCTCTGAGATCCTGCTGGCTGATGTAATGGTGTTGTCTTTGAAGTTAGTCTTGATCTCTTCTTCCTCCTTCTCATCATCGTTATCATTCACGATGAAGCTGTATACATGCGTACGGATCTCCTCCTTGAGCATTGAGTACTGCGCAGAATTCAACACGAAGTTGATGTTCTTCACGAACTCCTTGGAGTCCTCTATCTTGTTCTTGGTTAGGATGCTCGAAGAGCCAAGTTCCAAACATGTCAACCCGTACTTCTTGATTAGCTGAATTGCATGCCAATCGTACCAGCTCGCTCAGCGCACGCATCTGCCCATACAACTTCCTGACTATATAGCTGTCCTTGTCGGTGAAGATCTCAATGACATAGCGCTGAGTAACAATACCCGGTACCGTCCGGTGCATCATCTTCCGGCTGACGTCCACGACATCCAGCCGAAGGGTTTGGCTTTCCATGAATTCGCTGCGAGGTGGTGGTCTTTCCATCTAAGCAACCTTAGTAATAATGTTAATGCAGTTCGCGAACAATAAGTTAAACGGGATGCAGTAATCATGCAAGCATGAGAAGTTTGGCGATTGGAGAGAGACTGAGTGCAGGCAGTACCGGAACCATTCGGGACTTGTGGATGAATAGTAAAACCAGCGACCGGTCTCCAATCGATTTTGGCAGCCGAAGCAGGAATGTTGTTTCGAGTATTGATCGGTTCAGCTATAATTGAAATAAATCTCCCAAGAGCAGTAAGGAGTTTATGTTCTTTCCTTAATCTATATCACAAAGCTGGCCGCAGCACTGCTTTGGTAGTGCAACACGTCACCAGCAGTTTCCATTGGTTTGTTCTAGCATGCAATATGAGGGCCACTTTCCATAAGATCAGCAGCCCTTCCATCGATAATGTTATGCAGTTATAGCTGAAAATACGTCAGGCGCAGACGGAACAAAATGCCTCCGCAAGGGCCAAGATGAATGAAATCCGGGAGCGACTGAAGGCCCGCAGCATCTTCAAAGTCACCTCTAAATTGAAGGAAAATGTTCCTGAAGAGACACAGGAATTGCTATCGCCTATGAAGTCACCGGGAATAAAACAGGACGGTGAGGCCGCCATTCACAAGCAAGGCTTCGATTAAAAGTATGAGGTGCTCGAGAAGATCGGTAGTGCAGCCATTAATTCAGGTTAAGGAGCTAATGCAGTCGTTAAGACGTGCCGGGATCGTGCAAGCGGCAAGATCTATGCTGTGAAAATCAGCACCATCGATGAAGAGCATGTCATCTACCTAAAGCGAACCTTTAAGCTCATCAAAGCCCTCAACCATAGGAGCATCGTAAAGTACCGCTAACTTTACTTGAACCTCAAAGAGAGAAAATGTAGACTGGTGATGCAGCATCTTCCCTTTCCCACACTACGAAAGTTCCAACATCTTCCCGAACAGGAGATCATCCTGGTGATGAGACAATTACTCGAGGCACTGCAGTATCTGCATTCGACAAAATTATGCCATCGCGACTTAAAGCCCGATAACATCATGTACGATCGGGAGAACAAACTCATCTACATCATTGACTTTGGGATCTGCAAACGGTTCTATGAGCGAGGCAAGCGTAAGGATATGTGGACACCAACAGGCACCCTTGCCTACAAAGCACCTGAAATGTTGGAGGGCGGTGGCTACAACGAATCGGTGGATTTGTGGGCCGTGGGGGTTGTGATGTTCGAGCTGATAACCGGAAGACGGCCATTTTAGTCCGAATATCTCAGCGACACTATCGAAAAAATACGAAACCTAGATTACACCATTGTCGACAAGGAGTGGTAAGGGGTGTCGAAGCTGGCAAAACAGCTGGTGGTTCGACTCCTCAAAGACAGAAAGAATAGGCTGACTGCTGAAGATGCGCTAAAAGATTTCTGGTTTTTATAGCGAAGCAGCCCAGCAACTCTCGGAGGCTCCACGAACATCGAGAGGGAGTCTCTCGCCAATAAGAATCGGTTGGAATAAGGCGAGATTCTCATGGAGATTCCATTTATAACACGCAACTCGACAGTCAATTTTGACACCAGCAGCAGCTGTCTCACAAGCATGAAGTCAGCTAATGGCATCAGCTTGAAACTACTACTAGAGTCCATCGAGGAGCTGAGGAAGTGCGCGGACGATGATATAATCACGACTTGATTACAAGTTAAATGAGTTTGGTTGTGGCAAAGCAGGCAGATCTTGAACTGCCAGAACTAAGGGACTGGGTGTAGGCGGGAAGCGACAAACGGGAGGTCGTCTACGGCTTCTCGAAGGTCTTCTCGGGAAAGGAATGGACACTTGTTGAGAGAGATGCTCTGGCGAATGTTTTTACTGCCAAACTCAAACCAAATTTCAATTTTCAAGAGATCTTCAAGGAGGAGAGCCCCTACAGGATTATCCGACAGGAACCTGAGAGGTTCATTGTAGTGGTAAAGCAAGTTCAGGAACCTTGCATCAGTTCAAGAGAGGAATTCGAAAAGGTGTTGGAACAATCTGCGGAAGAACGCCATGCTGCAATGAGTTACCTTCTCAGGAGTTTTTCCACACTGGAGAGCTACAATAACAGCAACATTCGCAACTTCTTTGAGGGTTAGCTATCCGGCAAAGAGGAGGTCGTCAATAAGGTGACAAAGCAATACTACAACAAACAGTTTGTGGGGGAGCAGGCTTTCATGGTGCCAAAGTACCATCCCTAAACCGGCAACTGGGACGATAAGTAGACCACCAAACTCAATCTAAAACAAATTTGATGCAAGTGAGTGTCATAGACTGTGCTTTGGATGGGTGTTGACTAGTTTTAAGTAGCGAATATGGCCCTCTCCGAAGCCCTGTCGCTCCTTCTCGTTGTATATGATCTATTGTGAGGCCTCTTAGATGTCCATCCACTTGTACTCTTCTACCTCCTCCTTCTGAACCTTCACGGGGAATTGCTCGGTTGGGATGGTGATAAACACCACGAAATTGCCTCGATGGACATGATTGTCCTTCACGTAATGACTTTCCCAGACCATTACATTGTTGTGAGTTAGCTACGAGGCTTCTTTTGGATTAAACTCCCTTCCAACTTCCTCAAAACATTAGCGAAGTCCGGCTTCAAATACTGCTTCAGTTCCTTCAACACCTCCTCCTGGTAGTACCCAGGCTCCAGGAAAGGATATTGTGCTGGTTCGTTTTGTCGCAAGAAAATCATTTCCGTGCTTTAGCAGTATACAGCAGCAAAGTCTCAAGGGTTTGTCTGGATTACTCATCTACTTATCCAATGCTGGGCAAGCGTATGAATGCTCCAGCTTGACACCTCTAAGCTCTTCAATAGGCCCTTCCCGATTGTACTGAAATACCTCCAAGCTACTTGGTTGGATAGTCGTGTGCCCAGACTCAAGATTACGAAGAATATCGATGTATGAAGCACCCTTCATCGCCTCAACTACACAGGTTGCCGAGTTTAGCTGCCTCTGTTGGCTGCTCTCGTCTTGATAGCTTATGAATCTGTTGAATTACATTAATAGTTTTGGACGACATAATTAATATACACTTCACGATGAGACGGCTGGCTGGACCTGAACAGTATTATCAGTTCACTCCAAGTAACTCAGATGAGATACTGCGAAACAGAAAGCTTGGAAACTTGACATCTCTTCCGCTACGACCATCGTTAATTTTGATTCGTTGTTCTTGCCTAGTAGTAGGGTAGCTCGGATGACCCCCTCTTTCTCGCCTTTCGGCTTCAAGATGATATTCTTCTTCGACTTGGTGATGCCCCAAGCATGCTTCATATCGAACAGTTCCTTCTCTGTTGGCAGAGTTGAAAAGAATTAACGAACCTCCTTGCCTTGATTGTCGTACTTCAGGATGAGTTTGATTGCCACGTCTCCAAGAAACGGTCGTGACCACTCAACGGATCCGCAAGACCGACTTTGTTAAAAATCAGCGACGCGATAATTCTGAAAGAAGCAGTAACTATCTCTTGTGAATGAGGATCGGATATGCCCTGCATACAATTACGAACCCTTGATGTCCTCGAGTAGGTCCCTATGCAGACTCACCTCAAATTCAGTGTGGTTCAAACTAACTTGTTTCTTTGTAGCACAAAGAAAAACTCGATCGGTTTTACCCACTGCATACAAAAGGTATACTGTAGCCAAAGACTACTTTACTCGAATCAGCTAGAACTACATCTTGCAGTCGCATTTTGTGTAGAGTAGTTGCCTCTTAGCGGCAAGAATCGTCTCCTTTGCCATGTACTCAAACAGCGTCAGTTTTGTAGTGATTGAAGCTTTTTGAGGGATTGGTGGCTCCTACCGAGGAGATTCTAGGGCATCCCTTTGAGCCTCAAGTGAAGGGCTTTGTGAAGCTTCCTCTAGCTCTCCAGTCTCGAACACTAATGTCTCATTATTCTACTCAGGTTAGTGCTGGACGTCCCCTTGATCTACTGAAGGAGCCTGCTGCTCCATAGGCTTTTCTACTTCATTAGTCTTTGGATCAGGGATAACATGGTGCTAAGAATATTCAATGTCGGGTTCGCCAAGGTCATTATGATCTCTGTTTGCTTTCATGACTGCAGCTTCGTAGCGATCGGGCTTGTTGTCTCGCTTTCGTAGTTTTCTTCTCATCGGACTGGAGGACAAGTTATGCTCCTGCTTGTTTTATTCCTCCTCAAAGAAAATCATAAAAATAATGTGTCCTTGCCAGACCAACCACCACCGATTGCCTAAAAAGTGGTGGCCTTGCGATTATTATCCAGACAGAAGATAATATTTCTGAAGTGGGAGATAAAATATCTGCCATTGTCAAACCTAATGCTAGGATGCGGCAAGCAGCATAATTGCCATGCCGCTCAGGTTGGGTCAGCCAACCACTTTCCTTCGTCCAATTATCAAAGGAGCTCAGAAGTTATAACCCTCAGTTTCGAAGTTGAACAATGAACAGTTAATCACCAACACCAGCGCAATCTCATCTCGGACAAAATACCCAGCTAAACAGCCGTGGTTTGGGGGGACTATTCAAATGGGTCGGACTATCCTCAAAGTTACCAGCTAAGAGGTCGCCATAGTGGTCGTTGCCCGGCAAAACCTTATTATTTGCCGTGGGTATATATTTTGTCATAGGAAGGGAACATCTGCCCAGTTACACAGCTCTTCTTATATGAGCCCTTATGAACTCCATTATGTTCGACATATCAGCAACTTTGTTGTCACGTGTTGATCTCATGCTGACTTGGCCTTTGAAAGAAAAACACAGGTGGGCAAGCAAGGGGCCCGCCTACCGACACTGGGCAGTAAATGGTCATTCCATTGATGTTCAACGGAACGTAAAAAATCGAGGTCGCTGGAAGATCGAGGTTGGTTGGTTCCATAGCCTTTCTAGTCGAGTTTTTGACAAGAATCGTGCGAGTTCCTGCTTTAAGCTCTCTGAATTTTGCTCTGCAGACAGGACATCGATCACTTTTCTAGGTAAATGCTTGGGTACCCTCGACCACTTCCGAATACAGGGAGTGCAGAACTGATGAGAGCATGAGTCGAGAGATGCCTAGATAACTCTAGAGGTACCTTCTTACGGCCTTGCTTCAAGCAAATAACGCATAACTCCTCATGCTGATCATGACTCTCCCTCATTGTTTTGAATAAAGTGTGTGATATCGAGTATAATTAATTTGGTGAGCTGCAGCTCTTACTTGCCTAGAACATTAAAAACTGATAGCTGGCAAACTAATTAATATGATGGAATTCAAGTTCGGCCTGGTAGGGGACCAGCAAGACCTTGAAGTAGTTCAGCACCTCCAGAAACAAGTAAGATAGCAAACTATCCAGATCTCGGTGTGCTTCCAGGCTGATAGTTTCGAGGAGGCTGTGGTGCTCATCAGAAAGTCCATCGGAATTCTCGATGGGCTGCAGGTGCGACAAGTTCTAAAGACTTTGGAAGTGCAGCTGCGGTCGCTACTGGGGCTTGCCTACTATCATCGTGATGGGTCAATCGAGGGAGCTTTAGCGGAGTTCGAGAAATGCAGGTGCTTAGATCCATTAAACCCCGTAACATGGCGAAGGCGAGCTGAGGTCCTGCTGCAGGTACATCCCTAGTAACCCCAGAACAAAGACTATCCGGGAGCACTAAGAAACCTAGCATAATACCAAAACTTCCACCCCGACGACAGAGAAGTTCGAAGGCTCATCAAATAAATTTAGCAGATAATAGGCGCGTAGCAGGAGAAAAAAGTAGTGCAAGCTAGCACTAGCTCAAGCTCGCTCGTGCGCTTTGGTAGCTTCGAAGTTATCTAAATTACCCCAGAGATCAGCGATGAGGTAGATGCACGTATACTCAAGGGAGTTTCTGGGCTTAGCCTGAAGTCCAAGAAGTCCATCTTGAAGGACAGCTCATCGGTGACCAGTCACAACACTGAAGACCAGAAGATCGACGGGGCTGAAGAGGGCTTTCAATACACTAAGATCAAGTCGATTGAGAAGGTTTCTAAGAAGTTGGAGCAGCCTGAGTAAGAAGACTAGGAGATGGTGGTATACCCACTGAAGAAGGCCAAGTCAATGGTGGAGAAGGATTCCGAGAGCAAGGAGTGCGACATCGAGCCTACCGTTCAGTCTGCCAAACTCAAGAAAAAGACAAGCTTCAAAAAGTCAAAAAGTGTTTCTTTCAGGACTCTCGAAGACTAACCGGAAGAGTCTTGAAGCAGGCACCGGTCCCAATTGATAACTATCACTTAATGTAATATAGCACATCACTGGAGGTGTTTCAGCATCTCCGCTGCCTTCAGCTTGCCGTGTTCGTATGCCTATTGGTATTCCGAATCGAAGCCAACTTTGATGCCTTGCCTTGTTGCTTCTTACTCAGCCTTTTCAAGAGATGTCACCAACCCCGATTGGTAGCCCAGGTTGTCCATCTGTTATTTCTTAACTTCGAACTCAACGCTGGCTATCCGCTTCCTCACCTCGTCTTCCTTCTAGTCTCCGCCAAAGAAGTCATCGTCCATTAGGTTAAAAGTCATATAAAATTCAGTTAGTGAAAGAGTTCTGAGAGTAGCCATTTCTCGACTTCAGCCACGATGAACAAGCACAGTTTTGTTTCGTACTGTCTGCTCGATAGTGGGATCTCAAGCACGTCGAGGACTGCGTATATCTCCTACTGGTTAGTAGATGGTCTGTGCTAAGTTTGTCCGAGCGAGGCTTCAGCCCACTGCGAAACTACATTAATGGCCCTTTCCAGCAACCCCTTGGAAGTTTCCTTCGTCGGTAACTTGACGACACCATTGCGACTGAACCATGGTGCATAATTTTCTTGTTTAGTGATGCCCATTTCCAAACTGACAGCCTCATTGAGAGAGTTATACATGCAGAGATCGTGCACGTTGATCATCGTGGTGAACTCCTCTTCGTGCTTTTTATCAAGCTTCATAGATTCCTTGACCCTCTTGACATAGTAGTATTCGAACTCTGAGAAGATCTCAAGAGAGATGCATTGGAAAGGATGAATGGCTCCTCCTCTCAGAAACTACTTGGGGGTGAGTATGTTAGGGCGCAAAAGGTTATGTTATAGTTCATCCTTGTGATAGTCAAGCACAAAGTGCGCGATTTCTAACAGCCAGTTATTGACAGCATCGATCGAAGTATCGATCTTATAGGGGAGCTTTTTGGGGCGGCGACGGCTTTTCAGCATCTTCAGACTCGTTACTACGAAGTATTTGGTGATAACTTCCCGAACGAACTACTCTACCAGCCGGTCGAGGAGTTCGGTCGAATAGGATGTTACGTCAATGCTAAGTTTATTGAGTTGCTTCTAGCTTATTATTTTTGCAATACGAGCTTCCTTTGACAGAGCCGGTGGTAAAGCCTACACTTTTTTAAAAGCGTCGGCCGATAATCTATGGGTAAGTTCTTGACTGGGAGACGAGCTCTCTTCTATAACGATTGGATTCTGTTTGGGTGGAGGTGGATACAGTTTGGACTATGTCTTGCCTTCGTGCTCCTTCGGCGGCGGAGTATTTTCGAGGGTCAAATTCAGAGGTGATACAAATTAGGCGTGGTGTCTTGGCCATTCGGCCTGCTTATCGCTACTATTCACTAAATCGTTGAGCACTTGCTCTATTTCGTTGTGCTACTTGAACTTTTCATCCCTTGACCAACTGCGGTCCATACAGCTCAGCGAGTCCTCTTCGAACTGTTTATCCTTGTTCTGAGCCTTCAGCAATCGGTGTACTTCATGCCAGCTACTCTTAAAAGCATTTCTCTTCTTCACGAATTGTCGTTTCTCTCTGCGGTAGGAACTTTCGACCTCCCCCTGGAGCTTCAAATAGGTCCTTTATGTTAACTAATTGCCAGTATAACGGTTTTAGATGGACAATATCTTGGCCATCTTTTGCTTCTGCAGCAGAGTTTGGCACTTATCCACCATCTCGATGAATCGGCATCGAGGGGTCTTCACGAACACATCCTCATAACGGTTGGATTTCACTGGCATCGGTTTCACTTGTACACTGATAGTATTAGACACGAGCTGTATACACCTTCGCTGGGCCTCCAGTTCGCGCTCTATCTCAATGCTGATTGAATGCCGATGTGGGGTGTGAAATGACTACTGCAATTAGTCCTTCTGTTAGATGGGCTCCGGGAGCCTTTCTAGGCTGAGCCGATTAACGGATTCCTGCCGAGAGTCCAGCTTTGGTTGATTATACAGTTTGGTGTAGCTTCCTCCCTGAATATACTTGCGGTTGTTAAAGCCTTCCTCAGTCTTCTAGGAAAATTCCGAATGGGTGCTGATTGGGCGCCTGTCTCTATGGCTCGGTGGTCGTTTTCTCTAAAAGTATCCACGCCAGGCTCGTTGTATCCTGGTGGCCATCATATTGAGCACCAACGCAATCTACTTTTCGTGACGAAGTAGCTCCACATGCTTACTCAGCTGTTCTAGCTGCTGAGATGACTTCCTCCGAGCACCCATCCTCGAATCGTTATGAAAGGTGTGTGCAGTGGTGGAATGGTTGGAATCGTACTGAGTCTTCTTTGGTTTAGGTTTATTGCTGAGCAACCTTTTAAGCTTGTCTTTGCTGCGACAGGGCCGCCCTTTGCTTTTGCTTGGCGAGCGCTTTGGTGGATGCCGGGAGGGTTGTGAGTCGGTCGCTGGCTTCTTCCTTTTCATAATTTAAACTCGGTAATCTGTTTGTGCTTATAATCAGCAACATTTAATGGCTTATCTCGAGGGACTAATGCGCAAAGTGGCTCAGGAACTTGGCCGGAGCTACGAAGAGTTACTGCCTCATCAAAAAACGTATGGCATTATTGTGAAGTAGGTTGGAACAGAACTGGTACGACACAGAATAGGCTGTCCGATCATTGAAGGACCAGGACTACGATAAGATGAATATCCCTAGGAGACTAGCACTCAAGATTATTGAGGTGGCAGGCGGGCGACCTCAACCACCACCTCAGCTGCCTGTTCAGCAATTCGAACCTGTAGGCTTCTCAGAAGCACAAGTTCCGAAGCAAGTGGGACCGCCGGTAATTCCTCCACAGCAAGTCCGGCCGTACTAGGACATCTTCCACAACTTCGTGGAGTCATTGAGAAAGGAAGCCAGCAGCAATAAGCAACGTGTAGCGGAGTCCGTGAAGCTGCTGCAGACTATCGTGGGAAACATTGTGAAGGATCCTTACGAAGACAAATACCGCCGGTTGAAGACCAGCAACAAGAAGATCTCGGAGTGCCTGACATGCTATCACTCCTGCCGATATATCCTCGAATTCATTGGCTTCGTGTTGAAGGATGGTGAGTATATCTTGCCTTACGATGCCGATGACCATCACTTGAAGGAGTGTCAAAGCTGGCTCGATAGGTCGGAAGAAGCTGTGGCTAAGATGTACGACCCCTACCAGGCTTCCTATAACAGCTCGACGGGCATGCCAAACGCTGTCAGAATGGCCGAAAAAGAAGGTAGCCAAGTTACTGAGTACAACAAAATGTTGGATTAATTGATACAGTACCGCACGAAGGCGATGAGTAGCCCGCCAGCAAGCCGTTCCACCCGCATTTACCACAAACGACTGGAACAGAAAGATGTGAACGTTAGGCAGGTTGCCTTTGAAGATGAGCTTTCCAATAATACCGACCCAATGGTGCAGCAGTACTGGAAGCAGTTGATGGGACTCAATAACACAGGCTTCCAAAGCAAACGGAAAATGGAATTCCAAGCTCTTCTGAAACAACCAGTTTACGAACGAACTATTATCAAGATCCGCCTCCCGAACGAGTACGTTCTCGAAGGACAGTTCGCCCCATTGGAGACTATTCGAAGTGTATGCGAATTCGCGGCGCAGTACATTACGGGCGATATCTACATCTTCACGACTCCGCCAGTGGTCAGGATGGAGAAGCATTTAGCCAAGACCCTCATGGATATGGATTGCGTACCCAGCGGTATGTTCTACCTTGGCACCAACGCTTTCTGGGCCATCCGCAACGAATTCCTTCCATTCGTCGAAAATTGATGCTGCGTAGAATTAGTTTAAGGAATGGCGAGTTCCAACGATCGTGACCTCCGACAGCTGCTCAAGCGGCGTAAAATCGACAGTGATATGAACTTCCAAATGGTCAAGCTCAGGCGGGAAAGTGGGGTCAGCAAGGATGATTTGCAGGTTTGTAAAAGCCTCATTGAAAACATCTCGGACCTTTTCAAAGGGCCAGGACAAGCAGAAGGGTATATCGACAAGGCAGCTAAGATGGATAAGGCTGCTATGATACTGCCGAATCGGCCGCACCGATAACGACCTATCGATATCCTCAACAGGTTGCTTCCAAGCGAAACACCGAGCCTACAACGCTCATCCACAAGGACGCCAAGCGGAGTGTCCGAAAATTGGCAGCTTCCAGACTTGCTACCACCTCCCTCATCCGACATCAATAGTGATCGAATTTCGAGAATCCGCCAGTGCTTCTAACGTCGAGCCTACTTTAAATAGCTTTGGAAACGTTATCGATAAGGTAAGCGACCCAATACCCGCTCCACTTGACAATTACTATGCGCCGGGAAATTTCCATTATCGGCTCTAGACTTATTCTATTCGAAGAGAACTCCCAACTGCTAACTGAGATTTTAACCACACGCTTCGTTCGTCTAGAACATTCTCGATTTAATCTGCTCTGCTTTAAACAATGTTGTTCTCTGCCTATTACTTATAGCTACATTTGAATGTTCGGAGGCGGATTCAGAGGCTTCGGTGGACCTGGCATGACCGAGGAAAAGGAAGAACCAAAGGAGGTCGATAATACTACCCTCTACGAGCTTCTCGGTACCTATCAGAAATTATTTAGGTGTCGATAAGAAGACGCCATGTGAAGACATTCGCAGAGCCTTCCGCAGATTGGCACTAAAGGCACATCCCGACAAAGGTGGTGATCCAGAGAAGTTCAAGAAGCTGTCCTAAGCTAATGAGATTCTGAGCAACCCAGAGAAGAGAGATCTTTACGATCAATATGGAATGGAGGGTGTCCAACAAGGAGGCAACCCAAATGGAATGAGCGGCTTTGGAGATATCTTCTCGTTCTTTGGTGGGGGAGGACGTCGACGTGACACAGGTCCTCGCAAAGCCAAACCGAAACTCATTGAGATCAACATTACCTTGGAAGAAGCATTCAATGGCTGCATGAAAACCATCAATCACAAGAGACAGCGCACCTGCGAAAAGTGTGAGGGAAAGGGTGGGAAGGATGTTAAGCAATGTCCAAAGTGCAAAGGCAGGAAAATCGTTGAGAGGCTTGTGCAACTTGGTCCAGGCATGTATAGTCAATCTCAGGAACCTTGCTCTGAATGCAGAGCTACGGGTGAGATTATCGATGAGAAGACCCGCTGCACTGAGTGCAAGGGTAAAAAGACTATCGAAAAGGACAAAGTATTAGAGGTGAGCATTGAACCAGGCTGCCCTCATGAGCACGATTACATCTTCACCGGCGAAAGCGACGAATACGTACATTTTTGTCTTATCGTAGCCTGGAATCATGGCCGGCGATATATACGTTCGTACCAACATCACCAAACACAAACTGTTTGAGCGCAAGGGTGCCGATCTATGGATTAAGAAGAAGATCAGTCTCCTCGAGGCACTGACTGGCCTAAACTTTGAGATTGATCATCTCGATGGCAAAAAGTATCGTATCGCGACAGCTGCCGGAGAAATTCTTTCTCATAAAGAGAGGAAAATGATCAAGGGTCGAGGCATGGCATTCCACAAAGACGCCATGTCTCATGGTAATCTTTACATCGAGTTCGAAGTGGAGTTCCCGAAGAAGAACGTAATCAATCCTGAAAAGGCCAAAGCCTTAAAGGATATACTCAACGTTCAATATGAGTTGGGACCAGAGTCGGCCGACTCCCCAACCAAGAAAAAGCCAGTCGCCAAAAATGACATTCACCATTTAGAGGACTTCTCCGAAAGGGACCTAAACAAAAACCCAAGAGGTGGTTCGGGTGGTTCTGGTCATCACCACCACGATTAGGATGAAGACGACGAGCAACCACGCGGAGGTCGTAGCCAGCAGTGCCAAGCCCAGTGACTGTGTATGTTGAAGGGTACGGTGGTACGCACAGAAGTCACTTCTTTAAGTATGGGGTCTTCAAGAGGTTGCTTTTACGGCCCTTTGGTACCGATTTCTTATCGCGTTCTTGCTTTTGGACCTTTTATTCGAGAACTGGTGGGAGCTATTTCTTTTCGCGAGGCTTTTCGAGGATCACCACGGTGGGCTTCTCCGATTTCATTCTACAGTAAGTTTGTTCAGTACTATGGAAGATTCATGTCGGTCGACCATGGATGCATCAGTAGGTCCGCAATCTTTATGCGCGTCCGAGGGTTGGGGTCCAAACATCGCTTCAACACATCGACACACTCCTGCGATAGTGTCTCTAGAATTTCCTTTGGTACTCTGTACTTCCCGAGCTTAATCTGCTAGATCTTTTCGTTGGAAGTGTTGCCCTTGAAGGGTAGTTCTCCTACCAGCATGCCATAGAGGATGACACCGATGGCCCACACATCGACCCCACCGTCAATCTTTCTTTCCTTCATCGGGAAAAAGCACTCTGGTGCCATATAGTTTAGGCTACCAGTATCCATCTCCTCCAGCTTGAAATTATTGACGACTCCAGCAATGCCGAAATCGATGATCTTAACTTTCTTCTGTTCAGCATTTACTAACAGAAGGTTTTCGAGCTTGAGATCACGGTGAATTAAACTGTTCTGATGGCAGTAGAACATCGCCTTTACAACTTGCTTGAAGAACACTTTAGCTTATTCTTCGACTAACCGACCTTTCTTCTCGACGTAAGCCAACAACTCGCCGCCTTCAAGGAACTCCATGATTATGGCTACTTGCATGTTGGATAACGTGAGGCAGTTGATAACTCGCACGATGTTGTCGTGGTGCAGTCCTTTCAGAATCTCAGCCTCCACGAAGACGTTATCAATGTCGGCTGCCGACCCAATGACCTCAGTTTTTATCGTCTTGATGGCAACCTTCTACCGAGTCATACGGTGCTACGCCAGAATTACCTTGCCAAAACCTCCTTCACCAAGCTACTTGAGCACATTGTACTCTCCGAAACAGCTACTAGGGCCGAAGTCACCGCCCTTGCTTGCATATAGTGTGGTCTTGTCCTTGACGTACTCGAGATCGTCATCAGCGAATTCTCGTCCCTCGCTATTAAAAAGCCTCAGCTTTCCGTAACCGATTTGCCTGCAAATGTCAGCTATGGAGGTCTTCTTACGGCTGAGCTTGAGCTCTAGTAGTAGCTTACTCTGCAGCGACCCGTTGCCATAGATGTATACCTACGTAATGCGAACTGTCGTACTGTTCGGTCGTTGCTGCGCGGCGCCTCCATTTCGTTCGTACCGTGTAGAAACAGCATTGATAACAACGAAGTAATTATATAATCTGTCAGTGGGTAGCGTATCAGCTATTTACACTCCACAAACCGTTCCACAAACCGGAAAGCAGTCAATTAGAGAGTGACTGATTGAGACCTACCAATCGATATTGCGACTGAAAGCGAGCACCATCACTACCGTCAAATCTACTCGTGACGGACTGCAGTTACGAGGTTCTTCGTGCGTGATACTACTGCACTCCCTGGTTGTTAGCCCTTATCTGGTTTCTTTTGTGGAGAGCTTTCAAAATATTCGAAACGGTGGTCCTGAGCGGGTGGCTTCCCTGGTTGCTGCTGGTCGACCTCTCCGGAGTATCTTCTAAGGCTGCCTAAACCTTCCATCAACGGGTACTTGTTTCCGATCGCTGTTTACGCATCTTTACGCGATCTAGTATGCTATCCTTCTGTTTGGCTAGTTGGCTGCTTACAATGCCCTCATAACTCTTAAGTTTGGTCTCCACGCTCCGCACAAGTTCTTGCACCTTTGTCTTTTCGCTTTGGTCACGGAAATAATAGAGCTGCATCTCATGCTCGTTCCGTTTCTCGTTGGATGGGCCCATCATGTACTCGTTACTACTGCTGATGTTAGCGGCTTGTCGAAGTTCATCGGCAACGCTTTTCCGCAACAGTAGGGACTGTAGCTTTCGTGTGAAGTACTTAAAACGTGGATCTTCCTTCGATTCAAGGGATTCCACACCAACCTACATCGTCTGCTGCCTACCATATAGAGCTGAATAAGCCTAGTAATGTCCTAAATCTTGGTTGCTCCGAGCGGTCGCCCTTCTTCCTCGATGGACATCTCGAGCTGCATCATGTCGTAGCTGAAGCCAGGGTGACTGCCCTCCAGCACTGTCTACCTACTTTTTGGTGGGGTCGTACAGAAATTGTCGGGGCGACTGCTCCGACTTGCGCGGCGCCTTCGACATATTCGATATTATATCACTCAGAGCCAACACTTCAACACTCCCACCTGCTATTAATATATCAAAGTAATGGAGGAAGTCGACTATACCGCCGAATACTAGCTGCTGTTCGGCAGGTTCGCAGCTGCGCAGCCTAACGAGAAGAAATGCATCGCGGCACTCGGCAAACTCACTAAACCGTAGCCGGGAAGGTTGACTGACCTTGTAAGGTTTCTGCTGCGCAAGGACATACCCCTACCGATAATCAACTTCAGTCAACTGCTGAAATACCTGAGGGTAGTGGCGAGGGCTGCTGTGGTGGCTAAGCAGGCTCCCCTTCAGGAGCTGGTGGCATCGCTGGTGGTGAGGGTTGCACAGACCTACCTACCCGAACAGATTACTACGCCCCGGGAATTGCGAGTGCTGACGAGGTTAGCTGGTATACTTCGACCACTGTCCATGCGAGTACCCGAGAAGAACTCTCTTGTCGCTTAAATTCTGCTGTACCTGGCATCAGGACACAAGGTTGATGGAGCTCTCGAAGAAGGGTTGCTTGGACGACTACAAGAAGAAGTCTTTATTGATAGAAAAGCCAGATAAAGCAGACATATCCGGCTCAATCCGATCTTTGGCGAGTTCGTCGCAAGACATTTTAAGGTGTTCCTACCTCTTCTCGAGCGATTAGTGGTTCGAAGTGAATCAAACCTGGAAACTTGGAAGGACGTGTTCGAAGCTACCAGAAATGCCTCGTAGTTCGACGGATACGCATTAGGCTGTCTGAAACACTTGAAGGATCTCCTGATTCCGAATAGCGCCGTAACAGTTCCAATTGTTAAAAACCTTACCAATGGGCTGAAGTAACCCGAGATTATCAGTGAGTGCATAACAGTCTTGGAGGGAATCGTTAATGCCAACCCCGATCTCAAGAAGAAGGTTGTTGGGCTGCAACTCTTGGAGGGGTTGATCACCAGTGCATCCAAACTTGCCGATGAGGATAAACAACTAAACCGAATTCTGCTGACCTTCATCAGATGCTTCTCAAGGCTTGACACTGATCTATTCGAACCTGTGTTGCGACTAACCAGAACACTGCTAGCTGGTAAGAAACATGGGGGTAGCAAGTAAATCTCAGAAGCACTTCGATTGTAAATCAAGGGCAACAACAAGTACGCCCACCTGTGCGTTGCTGAAGTCACTGCTGCTCTGTATACCCACGACAACGTCGCAACTGATAAGGTCCTCGCTGATCTTGTTAAAGAGTTTGAGGTAGTAAACAATAAGGTCGGCGATAAGATTGCTGCCAATATAGAATCTTATCTAGCATCGCTCTACGTGCTAACGCTCGTCAAAGAGGCAGACATCAGCAAGTTCAACCAAGCGGTGTTCATCAACAAGTTCGACTTCCTGTCAACACCCGGCTATCTCAGGGATCTCTATGTAAGGGCTGCTGTCAGATACCTCCGAGACCACACATTTGCAGATGAAGATGAAGTTAGCACACTTGGCCTGTCCATCTTCGTGGGACTTGCACTCAGTAAGGATCTCAAAGTTAACCTTCTTAAAGAGCTCAATACTGATGCCCTTCTGAGGGTACTCAACGAGGGAGCATACGTGTATTACTGGTGGAATATTGGCAAAGTTCTCCCCATAAAGGATGAGTCTGCTCGCAGAATTGTGCACTATATTGTTAAGAAGCTCTAGTTTGAATAGGACTACGAATGGAACGAACAAATCGCTTACCGCTTAATTGCTGTTGCTGGTCACTTCAAGGAAGACAAAAGGATACTGAAGAAGCTGCTGGAGACAACAGTCAAGGAACATCTCAACGAACCAACCGAAAAGGCCCTGCTGACTCTTCTGCAAGCCGAATTCCAAGCCAAACCTCCAGCAAGCCAGGATCTTCTACTGTCCTATCTGCGCATTGTGTTCCAAATGGGAGTTACTCCCATTGAGGACCTTGCTGCTTTGTTGATTACTGAGGCAAACTACCGAGATGTCGAGTGTCTGGATGACTTCAACGAAAGGTTAAAGGAAAGTGCTGCCAACACTCTTAACGAAGAAGCCGAACTGCTTGAAAAACTAAAGGATATCAGATTCGTTGTCGAGGGTTAGGATGATGCTGATCCGAAGAAGGAGAAGAAAGGTAAGAAACCTGCTGCTTCACAGTTCAAAGCGGAGGAATTCAAGATGATGGATGAGGAGGAAGTCAAGCAGGATCGTCTGAGACGTCATTTCCTCGATATGCAGGCTCTCTATCAGCGGTTCTGGCGTGCTCTAATGCTGCTTATCCTCGATCAAAACTGCCAGCAATGGTTCTGCGACCACTACTTCGAGAAGTACTTGGGATGCATGCGCCACCCAGAACTGCGCTTCGAGTTCCTTCTCTTCACGAAACGAGTGTTCGAAGCTTGGAAGCCGTTCCTCAGATACGCTGATTTCTTGGCAGAGATGTTTATGAAGGTCGGTGGACAGCAAGTGCCTCGTGATCACATCCTGGAGCTCTTCGAGAAGTTCGAAGCTGACCTGCTGAGCATGAAGTTTTCTGATCTGCCTATCCACACTATCAACATGCTCGAACTTGTCAACTCGTACCTGCTGGCCAACCTCGACTTCGATGTGAATCTCAAGATTTACTCGGTGAGGTTCTATCTCAAACTCACTGAAGACGAGAGGTGCTTGGCAACTTTGAAGAAGATCTATCCTTACGTGATTAGCAACATCAACTTGCTGTCGGGATTCCCAGAGGCTAAAGAACTCATAGTCAGGCTTATGCGAGTCATTGAGTTCAGCCACTATACCGACATCCTCGACGATCTGCTCAACTATCTGCCCAATAGCAAGCGTATTGTTCTGTAGGCCCTATTGACCACCAACAACCCTCACTACACACTCAGCTTTGAAGACTACGTGAAGCTGCGTATCCTCGAAAATGACATGGACGCAAGCATCGCAACCAGTGCTAAGAACCTGCTGGGAGTGTACTCCCTTAAGATGGATCGCGCACAGATTGAACACTTCGATCTAAAGAAGTTCGTGGAGCGCAATAGCAACTAGAACACCGAAAGGCTCAGTAACTTTGCGCGCGAAACTTTCTCTAAAGCAGAGAATTCAGAGACTGTCGAGCCAATGTTCCAGAGAGTAGTCGAAACAGCCAAGCAGCTTTACGATGAGGAATTTGACCAGGAAGGTCTTGAATTCTTTGCGAATTTCCTTACGATCAACCTTGACTTCGTTCCCAGAGAATTCTTCGAGCCCGTCTTTGAGCTCTTGATCACCAGATACACCACTAACGAAGAGCTGGTAACCTTAATGAAGGTGTCTTTGGACGCTGGTATCAGCATCCTCAAGAAGTACGGCAAGGATGAGTGGGAGCTTCTCCTCAAGATTTTGGAATCCCATCTCAAGCACGACAAGGGAGTCGCTAATGTTGTATTCCTCGGGGTGCTCGCACCCTATGTCAAGGATAACAAGAACATTGCAGCTATCGAAAAGCGAATCACCTCAATGTTCGAGTCTGACAATGAGTACCAACAGAAGGCAATCAGTAAATGCATGAATGAACTTATGTCCTTCTTCAAGGAACCTGCTGAGCTGGTCCGTAAACTTTTTGAGAAGATCCCAACACTCGATGGACATCTTCAGATTGGGCAGTCCTATCTCATGGCTGGTCTCCTTAAGGGTATAGGTACCAATGAAATGCTCAACTACTTCAATAAGCTGCTGGAAGGTTACGAGAATGCTAAGACACCTCAAGAGAAAAAGGGAAGACTGTTCATGCTGAAGGCATTGCTTGACAACTTTGGAAGAATACTCGAACCACGCATTATCTCCTTAATGAGAGTCATCGTCTTCTTCATGAGCGATGCCAATGAGGCAGTGAGAGACACTTCCAGGGAAGTTGCCCAAGCCATTATGAACAAACTCAGTGCTTACGCTGTCAAGAACCTCCTCCCAGAGTTGTTAGGTGGTCTTGAAAAAGAGGAAAATTGGCGTAATAAGGTTACATTCATCTGGGCACTCGGTAATATGGCTCATTGTGCTCCGAGACAACTTCAGGCTTGTCTGCCCAAGATTGTTCCTACTCTGTCAGCTTGTCTGAGTGATACTCACGCCAAAATTCGTGAAAATGCCACTGAAGCCCTAAAGGTTATTGGTGAGACCATCAAGAACCCTGAGATCTTCGACTCTATTGAGATTCTGATTAGCGCCCTTTCTGACCCGTACCACAACTCCAAGAAGGGCCTAGAAGTATTGTTGAAGACGAGGTTCTGCCACTATATCGATCCGCCGGCATTGTCCGTTATCGTACCCATCATCAACTACGCTTTGCGAGGACGTGACTCCGAACTGAAGACCTACGCTTGTCAGGTCATTGGTAGTATTAGTATCCTAATCGAAAACCCGGACGATTTGCTACCTTATATCGAGTTCATGACCGAAGGTCTCAGAATGACAACTTGTGATCAGCTTTCCGAAATTAGAAACGTAGCGACCAAAGCACTCGGAAAGATGTCGTCCAAGATAGGTATTCCCAACACCGAAAAGTACCTGCATTTCATCAACGAAATACTGCAGAGCGAGACAGTTAATTCAGTAGAGAGGCAAGGCGCTGCCCAAGCATTGAGTGAGTGCATGTGCAGTCATGGTATGGACTATTTTGAGGAGTCACTGCTTCGCGTGTATGACCTGCTAATGAAAGCAAAGGGTAACCAAAAGTAAGGCTATATCTCCATCTTCATCTACGTCCCAGAAATCCTACGCCAGGACTTCGAGCCGTTCATCAAGGAAGTTACTGAGCATATGGCAGTGTTCGTTTCTGACGAGGATGAGTCCATCCGTAACGCAAGTCTGCAAGTGCAAAAGATTCTTATTGGTAACTTCGGGTTGTCTCATACCGAAATGTTACTGGAACCACTATTCGACGGCCTTTTTGAGGAGAGCTGGCGAAAGCGCAACGGTTCATTGATTCTTATCGGCGAAATGCTCAACGTTCTGAAGAGCTTCCTCTACGACAATTCGGATACTGAAAAGGAAGACTGCTACTACCAAGCACTTATGGGGGTCTACATCATCAAGGATGACGAAGTAGACATGCCGAGAGAAACTGCCTTCAAAGTCTGGAATGAGTATATCGACAATACACCAAAAACTCTGAAAATTGGATTGGGCACTCTGGTTAAGATGTGGGTTCGGGGTATCAAGCAACCTGCTTCAAACATCGCCCTACGCAGCATCACCAACTTTGCAATTAAGTACGGCGAGACATACTTTGCTGATGTATTGGATTACTTCGACGAGTACATCAACGGCAAGGATGATATGCTAAAGAGTGGAGTGTACGACGTGCTGGTCGAGTTCCTTAAGAAGCTACAGCAGGCCTACCTCGATAAGTTCAAGGAACAGTTGCGAGTGCTGATTGATAACGGCTTATTCTCAAGCGTACAAGAGATTCGCCGCAGCGTTGTCAAGTGCCTGTCCATATACGTGTAGAAGATGCATGAGGTTGAGTATCTCGAGGATCAGCTAGCACCCAAGATCAAACTCGTGGAATAACTCTCGGAGCAATCCAAGGAGTTTAGCGACCTGTTGCACTTGTTCGGTGACCTGTGTAACTCCAGCTCGCGCACCATCGTTGAATCGCTGCTTCGCAAGCTCGTGCAGAAGCCTTTAAGTGAATTCAAGATTGAAGTACTCACCAACAACGCTGCACGCCTTTCCAACTTTCTCTACAGTGTGTTCCGTGAAAAGCCCGCTACTGAAATGCTCAAAGACGAAATTGTTCAAGAAATCAAGCAGGGAGGCCAGGATGATACCAAGCTCAAGTCGTTAGTGTACTGCTTCAACGAAATTTCTGTGAATCTCTCGGAAGAGCATAAGGGTAAGTTTATCCAAAGCCTCGCCAACGACATCAGCACGCACTCACGTGCAGGTCTGAGCAACCTTTCCAAGGTTGATCGCAAGCTACTGGAAACTCTGCTGGAGATTCTGATCTTCTTCCTCGATGGCACTCCACCAGAGGAAACCGGTAATCTTGAAAAGCTCATCACTGAGATCACTCCATTGACCTTCAACAGAGATCAGGAGCTTATGTCGCTCATCAATAAGATTCTGTCAAGCCTTTTCCGCAATCCCAATAAAGAGTACGCCTCCAACTACTTCAAGCAGTTCGCAGTATGCCTCGAGAACATGATCAGCGACCGTAAGCTTGAGGGTAGTCTTCCGATTTGGGAGGATACTGAATCAGCCAAACTGTACGTATCGATCTTTGTCGACACGTTGGTATATGGCGGCGTTGAAATGTTTGCAGATACCCTGACAGTGTTGCAACTGTTCCTCAAAAGAGCTCCGTTAGCTGTCCTCCAAGAAGCCATCGTCCGAATAATCGGAGCAATCATCCGCATCAGCAGCTACAGACTCAACCGAAAGCAGAAGATGGAACTTCAACAGTTCATCCACACCGTCTACGACGGTGGTCGATTCCCAGATCTAGACTGCTATAAGTATCAGATTGTCACGCTCATTCTGAAGTTCATTGCTGGACGGGACCAGGAAACTGAAGCGATTGAACAAGCAGCAGACAACCTTATCATGGTGATGAGCTACTCCAAGAAAAGCAATGAACTGCTCATCGATATCGCGAGCAAAGTAAAAGCTCAAGGAGAGGCCATCGTTAAGTGCCTTTACTACATCATCAAGAAGATTATTACAACCAACCTCATTCTGGACACCTTCTACGACAAGATTTTAATCGACCTGACTGCAGTCCTTAACGATACTGAGAGCCAGTTGACCGTAACCAGCTGCTACTACATCAGCAAGACTGCAGCCCGCATCGCAGTTGCTCTCAACAAGCCTTGGACCCGTTATGAACAGTTGGTGCAGGGACTCACTTGTCCATACAACCATATGCTGCAATACCTACATTTCTGCTACTACTCGAAGAACCCACCCACAGCTCACGAGAAGATATGCGGCATGATCCGCGAGTCTTCAAAAGATAAGGTCCTCTATCTGTTGAAATCGATGAAGCTGCTCACCAAGAAATACCCGCAACTGAAGGAAGCCTACTCACCTGAGAAGACCGGCGACCTAGTTAGCCAGACCATTCGAGGCTTCGAAGACATCGACGACATGATCAAGAGCCTATGATAGCATTGCGTGGAATGATGCACCATCACTTGCTGTCTAGCACTTGAAGCTTGGCTTTAATCATCTCGTAGTAGCCCTGGTCTATGTCCTCACAGTCCTTGGACTTGTTCAGTTTGGTCATCTCCTCCTTCCGCTTTAACTACTATTGAATACGCATGGACTAGTAATAGACTCGCAGGGCTTTGCTGTCCGAACTGTCCTTGCTCGAACTTAGGATACGTTTCCAAGGGTTTGCCTTGTGCTCACTGTGAGTTATGTAGTTTTTATATTGAGTTCGAGGGGTGCTCGAGGCAGCTTTCGGGCTGCTTGAACGCAAAGTCGGCATGAGGATGGGTCGCGGCATTGACTTCAGTTGTTGGAGGTATTACAGTCCCTTCTTTTTGGCTTTATCGAGTAGTTAGCGTTCCTTCTACTCTCTCTGCTGATGATCTTACTGTTCTTTGCGGAGGATGTCCTCAAGCTCTTTCTTTTTGTTCGGATCGACTTCAGGCTTGAAATTGTCCTTGACGTGCTAAGCAAACATCTTAATCTTCTCCATTTTGGCTCGATCAGCACCAGCATCAGCCTACTCCTCCTACTTTTCCTTGATTCGTTTATAGAAAACACTCTCGTAAGGGACTTCATAACTGCGCTGTGCCATCTTCCTCTATCGCTCTCGTAACTACTCCTTCTCCTTTTGGTACTCCAGAAATCGTTGTTAGTGACTCGCAAGTTCATCGTGGTCCAGTGGTCTGTAAAGGTTGCGAATCTCAGATAACTTTCTTTTTCGCTCCTCAAGAAGTGAGTGCTAGCGATTCATAAACCCAACTTCCAGTTTCTCATACATCTTCTCTTTCGCAAGAAGATCCTTGATGCGTTCATTACCATCCTTCACCTCCATCTCTCTCTTCTCCATTCGCTCGCGGATGCGTTTGATGTTTTCCTGCAGTTCCTGCTTACGCTTCTGGCTTTATATCTTCTCACGCTGTTATTCGTTCTGCCTTCGTTAGTTTTCCTTGAGTTAGTCTTTCAGATCTGCTTCCCGTTTCATTGCTGCAAGGCGTTTCGACCTCTCCTCCATCTCCTTCTTGAATTTTATCGCTCGCTCTTTGAGATCGACCTTGGCCTACTCTCCTTCTTCGGTTGTGCCATACCGTTGGCTAGCACTGCCTGCAAATTTCGGTGAGGACTCCGCTTCTCTGAGTGTATTGATGGAGTGACTAATATACTTGAGCTTGTTTTCAAGCTCGGATTTCTCTCGTTCAGCTCTCTTGAGTATTTCATCTCGCACTGACATCTCAATGCTATGCTTATTCCTCACGTTCTTGAGCTCTATCATGCGATTGCTCAACTCGAGATCTCCATTGACAATTTCCTTGACGATTGACTCGTTGTACTCCTCAATATGGTTCTCAGCCGTCGACCGGGAACGTCCATTGAGCTGCTCCCACATCTGCTCCAGCTTGCTTCGCCATTCGCTTTAGGTTTCATTCTCGGCGTCCGACATTTATGTTAATAACAGGCTTCAGAGTAGAGTATGTAGTTATGAGAGGAACTCTCCAAATATGGAGGTGGTAACCAGATCGGCTAACTGCAGCCGATAGCAGATCTCCTAGTTCTCGCAGTCGAGGGACTCATCGATTAGATTGCGGGTGTTCTGCATGAATGAGAGTTGGTACCTCCTGCCTCCAGTTTTTTTCAAACCTTTCAAAACGAATTGACTCGAGAAAGGCTTCATTAAAGACATGAGTCTTAAAGAGCTTTTATGGGTGAACCCCGCAACAAAGTCTGTGGTTGTCCATGAGGGCCTGCTGAGCTCGGGTGATTGAGTTGCTAACGCTAAACTGGGGCTTTCGGAGGCGTGGTCTTCGGGAGAGAAAGAGCTGTCCAGTGGTGCGAGCTGCCCTTTGCCTTCCCAGCTCGTCGTTCAATGCATCGAACATAGCAGTGTTGTGAATCTCAATCAGCTGTTTGACAAAACCAACGCGCTGTGTCTATAATTCCTGATCGTCAAACTGCTTTTCTAATCTAATGCCGCCGAGAATGAGCTTATTCATAGTGACTAGTGCATCCCTTGGCATAATATGCTCAAGAGTTTGTGCAGCCAATTTCCCGTAATTTCTGTAGGTTTTGAGTATGTCGGTGAGGGTGACTCCAGCAGGTACCTTGAGACGACTGAAGTGCTTGATATAGATTGGTTGACTCAACATATACTCAATGAGTTTCTTCACAAACGATTCCACTATGACTTCGTCAGTTCGGATGCCCTTCGCATCGTTACTTCTACCAGATAGTTTTCGAAGCTTGGCTTTTATGTAGGAGGATTTTAGGCACTACTACAACGCTTATACGATGAGGTTTCGAGTCAGCACCTGACACTACGCTTCGATCTTCTACTCATCTACTTGTTGCTCCTCTTCTACGAACTTCGGTAGCTTCCGGTGCGGGGTTGTTAAAAACTAGGGTTGGATTTATCTCTTTGGGAAAGGGTTCTTTTACAGAGACATGGTTCGAGATATGATTCTCTCGAACCTTCGAAGGGCTGGAGGAGCGAGCGGCAACACCTCATCACTCAAACAATTTGTGAGATACTTCTCTTTTCTCCGTTTCCTTTTCAGGTTCTTCATGAGGGACAGTTATCCGAGCAGCATCGTAGTGTCCTCCGCTAACTGATTGTAGTTACTTGTGTATTTCGCCAGCTGATCTTACTTAAGCTTTCTCCAGCGTTGGGTTGTTGCCACTTCAGTATCGTATTCCTTCGAGTCGATGATGCCTGTATCAAGCTGGTCGTCCAGAAAGTCAATCTCTTCCTTGTACTTCGTTGACAGCATACCATTGTATAGCTTGATCAGATGAGACAACTAACTGACCCTCAACTCTGAAAATGTGTGTAAGGCTGCCACTTCTAGCTCGGCTGGCTGTCTGAGCACAGGAACACCGGGCATAATATCGGGTTCATCCTTCCTTGGAGTCTTCTGTTCAGGTAGGAAACCTGGTACCACCACATCTTCTTATGTCGTGCTTTGCTGAAAGCCCGAGTTAGCTTTTGTCGGATTACTCTGCTTTTCTTGCCGTGGTGTGCGGCTTTCAGTCTCCTCTCCGAAGTCCAGTTGCACCATCAAGCGAGTAGACCTATTCGACATGGATGCATCGTCATCAATGAACACTATCCCTTCGGGTTCTGTTTCGCTTATCGTTGGGATGACCTCCACAACCTATGGGATGGGCTGAGTTGGTTCTTCGACGACAACAGGAACACCTTACTCGGGATTCTCTTCAGGAACTACCCTACCGAACTAAAATCTTCCTTGTTCAAGGTCGGTTGGCATTTCTTCCTCCAGTTGACCATTGGCATCATAAGAGGTAGTCATGCTTGTTGCTTCGGCAGTTGTTTAAGAGTGGTTCTGCATCAGGCTGAGGTACACACTTATTAGCTTTCTTGTTTGATAGGCACGCCAGAATCGTTGAATTTTCACAACTTTATCCTCGATAGACTCATCCTTCTTGTAGTGGTCCAATCGACTTGGCTGTCGTATCTTTCCGTTGTAGCTTCTTACCAAACCGACCAACTCGTCGTCTTCAGTCTCCAAATGTTCCTGCGGACGCCAAGGTAATTTTGTATCGGGCGTGCGCCTATCAGCATCCTCAGTAAAAAATGTCAGGTCACTGATTGGTGATACTGGGAATGTGCCACTCCAGAGAGGGTAGGGTTCTCTCGAGTTCTTCCGTTTGCTGCCCTTTGGTTTGGATCGTTGCAGCTTCAACGAAGACGATATATCCTTCCGTTGTTTGATTGGCTTGCTACGCGGATGCTCATATGGAATACCCCTGCAGCTGAACTCCAACGATTTCGATTGGTCGGACATAGACGTTCGGCATCCCTTCCGAAAGCTGGTGAGGGGCGGTTTCGATCTGCCACTGATGGCCGCCTCGTACTGATGGAGCTTACTACGGATGGCTTGCACGATGCTTTGTTACCGATGGTTGTACATGCGGCGGAGCTACCTTGCTGTCGCAGCATTAGGGTCTTCCAGCAGAATGGTTTTGTTGGAGTGGCAACTGAGCTTCTTGCTCATACTATAAATAATAACTATCACAGGCATGCAAACCTAAATCTGTTGTTGATTGTAGGGAGTAAGCGAGGGTGGATTGAGCTTCTACCGGATAACCGTCTTAATATTATAATAATAAATCAAAGGCTGAGTGGAGAGAGTTTGGGAGGTGGATAGAATGCCACAGGCAACCATTTTTGGGATGCGGCAAATCCATATCTCTGCAGCTAGCCAAAATCTACAACTCTGCATCTGGCGTGTGAGTTGCGGCAAGGATATTATTATAAATCTCTAATCCCTATGACTCCGACAAGAGCTGCGTTCTGTTTCGCAGCCGTACTTGCGCTGGTTGGGTTCGCCGTGATCAATGGGAACTCACCGAAAGGGCACCCTGCCTTCGAAGCTTGGAAGGTGAAGTATATGGTGAGCTACGACAACCCCCTCGAGAACGACTACAGGCAGTCGATATACTTCGAGAACCTCGCCTTCATTGAGGCAGAGAACAAGAAGGGGCACAGCTACGAGCTTGCTGAAAACCAGTTTATGGACCTGAAGAAGGAAGAGTTTGTAAGGCTGTACCTTGAATCTCCAGCCCCTTCCAATTACGGTATCTCTCAGATAGACATCGCACCTGTTCCTGAGGCTGATGTCGATTGGTTGGCTGCTGGCGCTGTCACTGCCGTCAAAAACCAAGGTTCAAGTGGAAGCGTAGTCCCTTTCGTTGCTGCTGCTGCACTTGAAGCGATCACAAAGATTCGTGATGGTCAGTTACGAAACCTCCCTGAGAAGAGTCTTGAGGATTGTGCAGGACTAACTTCCTTTGCTGAATACTTCGACTTTGCTCGCACGAAGGGTACATCTGCATATTCATTCAGGCTTGGACTATACTTATGTGGCGAAACAGTGCACCGGTCCATTCAAAATATCCGGCTACAACAATGTTGCGAGCTGCACTGATCTAACAAACAATATGATGGCTGGTCCCGTTGCTACTGCAGTCGATGCCAACAACTGGCAGTTCTACAAGAGCGGGATCTTCACTAACTGCGACCCAAATAGCCTCAACCACTCCGTTTTAGTCGTGACAATGACTGATACCTACTGGAGGTTGAAGAATACATGGGGAACGTCCTGGGGAGAGTCTGGTTACATTCGCATTGGACCGGGAAATACGTGCGGGGTGTGTAGGTTTGGCTCCCGCCCCAAATGACAATATTCATCGTTGATAAATACACCAACATACTTATGGAGGCTCTTTTTCGGAAAGTATTGGATTGTCAAAGACTTTAGTATAAGATTCGAAATTGAAACACATTTCAACGCGATGGATCAACCTTTGCGTGTGCCTCAAATTCAACTCCTACAGTCAAGCAGGATCACCAACAATGTACTTGATCTGTTCATCGTTGGAGAGATATTATTATAAATCTCTATGAGTTCGACGATAACGGCGGGTTGCCTCATAACCGTATTTGCGCTGATTTGGTTGACCATGCTCAATACAGAAACAACAGGGCACTCAGCCTTCGAAGCTTGGAAGGCGAAGTATATGGTGAGCTACGACAACCCCCTCGAGAACGACTACAGGCAGTCGATA
>ERZ724508.144-NODE-144-length-50902-cov-13.001829_pt1 | contig 50902 bp, 68 predicted proteins | sample MGYA00376041_ERZ724508 | MGnify/ENA primary metagenome ERZ724508 (study PRJEB28724, sample SAMN07190887) | wastewater metagenome | isolation source: effluent of sewage treatment plant in Hong Hong | place: USA: Christiansburg, Virginia | collected 2016-03-01 ...
AAGGGAGAATAAAGCATGATAGCGCAGCTACTTTTTTAATAGCTAATCCCGCGATACTCTATGTAATTGAATTGTTAATGAATTCGCTATGCGCTGATATATGACAACATAAGATTATGTTGCCCCTTCTCACCCATTGAATTCAATATGGCATACACTGATTTTCTCTATTAACTTTTCGGACGAGCAGCACCCTGCCTGGATTCCACAATCTGGAATCAATGGCATAGTCTGGACGACAATCCTAGAGCGCTTAAAGCTAAACCAGTGATATTAAATATCTCCTGATGAAAGCACGCATAGCTAATTTTTAATGAACACTGTCAATTAGCACGATGGCTACCTGACCCGGATAGATAAGCAACTATCATGCCAGCTTATCTACCCTGTCTGAACAAGCTTGTTGTCCCAACGTTTATACACTTGCAATGAGTGTGCCAACTATAGAATTGTTACACTTTCTTGGATTTTAGCCTCTATAGGGCATTATTCCCATATCAGGCAGGGTATGTAGCATAAATGCCGCTAGGCGTCTAATAGGTGCCTTAAAACGCGTTTAAATGGCATTCTCCCAGAGATTCTAATGAGTTTCCTATATAGGGGATGGTCTATCGTATGTGACAATATTGTCAGGGAGAATGTGACAATAATGTCAATGTGACAATAATGTAATGTCATTTATGTCATTTAAGCATGTAGTGTGCCAAGTATTGAAGTAATGGGGTATATAACTATATTGTCGTTAACATAAGATTAAACGTTGCTTCGCAACATATGCCGAAGGCGTAATAAGGCAACTATCTAGCATCTATGCGGGTTGCGAGATTGTTTTATTACTAAGTAGTGTGTGAATATACTATCGGGGGTGTATTGCAACTATATATTCATATTATGACTGGCCAGTATAATTATGACTAATCAGTAATAAATCTAAATGATATTGAGAATGATTCGCATTAATTGGTAAATCTAAATGATAATTATTCTTATTAAGCTTGAGCATTATGCTTGAGGGGTATGCAGGGGGTTTACTTTTGGAATAAGAGGTGCAATGCACCTTCTAAATTTCTCATAGAAATTATGACATTCTTGGGAGATTCTGACATTAAGGCTTGAGAATAATACACACATATTCCCGAGCATTAATTTGAGAAAGATTTATATTACGTGGCTTTGCCACAAGTTGGTACTTCTGCTCCGCAGGAGCGTTACATAGGAACGGAGTTCTATTAGTAGAATCTCTTGTCGTAAGCATGTAAAAATTTTTAGGAAAAAAAATATGACAAAAGTGGTTTTACAGAAACCAACAAGTGGCTTTAATTTAGCAGCTATTAACAATAATTTTATAAAGCTAGAAGATGAACTCAATAATAAAGTTCTATACCGTAATAACCCAGAAGGGGAACCTAATCAACTTCGTACAGACATTGATGTTAATTCTGTTCGTTTGTATAATCTACGAGAACCTCTCTCCCCTAATGAAGCAGCTAGGCTCCAAGATGTTACAAATGCTATATCAGGGGCTACATCAGCTAATCTAATTAGCTTTACGCCAGTTGGTACTATTAGCTCTACTAACGTACAGGCAGCTATTGCTGAGATGCTTGCTGAGCTTCCCTCCGTAGCAGCTAATACACCAGTAACTACTACGTATGCTAATTTCTCTATGAATGCGGCTACGCCTGCTAATTTAGTTACGTTCTTCAGTACCAATCCGTCAGGGTTTAATACTGGAGTTGGTAAGTTTACGGTAGAATACGAGTTTGTAAGTAATAATTATTTCCTTCATAATCCAGGTGGTCACGTAGCCACTGTTCTTCGTCAAGACCCAGCTATTTATGCTACTACCACTAATGGTAATGGTGTTATTATGGGAGATTTGACATGGAGTGGATTTAATGGGGATCAGGCTTTATATGAGCCTGTGATGATGCTTGAGACATGGGACCCTACTAAGATTCCTACTCAGAGATGGATATTCCCAGACACTACAACTCCTAGAGGTAAGAAACTAGTAGACGGTGGACAGTATAAAGTGTCTATCGAATCTGTTGTACATTACAATAATGCTAAATACTTTAGGTATCGCATATGGAAGTATAGTGGAGCTGTTACTAGATATTGGGATTTATTGAATGATACAGGCTATGTACTAGATCATAATACTGGCGCAGATTTTACTAAGACAGGTTTGATGTTTGGTGTTGTTACACCAGAAAATCTAGGCGTGTGGAGTATTGATTTTTCTAATATCAAAGGTACATGGGGTCCTGTAGAAGCTGTTACGACGGATACGACAGGTAAAGCTAATAAGTATAGCCCTGATATTAGTGGAGATTTAACGTTTATATCTAATGCTTCTAGGATTAGAGCACCATTTAATGCTGGCCCTTCCCTAGTAAACTCGTTAACATTTCAATCAGATACAGCTAATACTGCTACAACAGTCGTATTGAAGCCTAATGGTTCTGGTAACCTCTCTAGTTTTCTTCTGAGTAATAACAGCACTTCTGATACGGTTTATCAAGTGTTAAATATTTCAATGGGAGCTACGCAAGCTGTTATTGAAACTTTTAATAGAGGTAGTACAGACCCTACTCTTAATATCAATATTGGAGCAGGTTTAACAGTAGCAAACTTTGGTCCTCAAGGTTTGGCTTTTAATGGTGCTTCTAAGTATATTGGTACCAATAGAATTGATTTAGGGACACAAAGCAATTTTGGAGGAACTGCTGCTCAGAGTTGGGCAACTGCTGCCAGTCTTAATTGGGAGACAGCAATATGCCAAGATGGTGCTATTTCCACATTCTTAGGTGGCACATACAATCAAGTGTTGATAGAGCTAGCAATCCTCCCTATCGCTCGTAACCTTTCCGTTCTTATTAAAGATTTAAAAGATAAAAAAATAATCTAATGAAAAGCATTAATAACTTAGATGAACAAATGATTTCTCTTATTTATAGGGGGCTTGTAAAGCTTCCCTATGAAGAGGTGAACAATCTCATCAACAACATCACAAAACAACTTATGGAGCAATCCAAACCTCAGGAGGCTCTAAAAGATGAGTGAAGGATGGATTCAGTGGTTACTAGGAGTGGGCCTAACCGTAGTTGGTTGGGTTTCCCATATGCTTTGGCAGGATGTAAAAGAAGTAAAGAATAATCATAAAGATACATTTACTCGTATACAAAGTATTGAGGTTTTAATAGCTGGAGAGTATTTGAAACGAACAGAATTTAGAGAGTTTCAGAGCACTATTCTAGAAAAGCTAGACAAGATATTAGATGCTTTAAATACAAAAGAGGATAAGAAATGATTTTATCAACCCTCTTTTCTTTTCTAGGAGGTACTGCTTTCCGCATGTTATGGGGAGAGATCAGTGCTTGGTGGAATAAGAAGCAAGATCATGAATTCGAGATAGAACGAATAAAGATTCAAGAAGGAATTGATGCTAAACAGCATGAACGTAATCTAGAAGCTATTCGTGTACAGGCTGATTTAGGAATTAAGACGGTAACAGTGCAAGCAGACAATCACATTCGTGAAATAGAAGCTGCTGCTTGGGCTACTGTTAGCGAGTCTACGACTAAACAGACAGGAATACGCTGGGTAGATGCTTGGAACGCTACAATACGTCCCGGAGTAGCTACATGGGCTGTGGTTATGATGACTCTTTCTGAGTTCACCGTAATCATTCTTAGTGAATCTAGCTGGTCAGTGGCTTCAGCCGCTTTAGGCTTATATCTGGCAGACAGAACTCTGCTTAAGAGAGGTAAATGAACCAATTAGCAGCAGAATTAGCAGCTATATTATGTCGTAAGTATGAAGGGCTTTATCGTGGCCCTTATATATGCCCCGCAGGAGTGCCTACAATAGGCTACGGGGCTACTTATTACGAAGATGGTAGGAGAGTGACACTTAACGATCCAGTCATCTCTAAAGCCCGTGCAGAAGCATTGTTAGTATGGCATATTCGTTATGTCTATCTTCCTGCTGTATGTAAACTTTGTCCTAATATCTCTGACCCTTATAAATTAGCTGCTATAATTGATTTTACTTTTAATTTAGGAAGTAATAGACTTAAGACTTCCACCCTTCGTAAACGTGTTCTTTCTGAAGATTGGGACGAAGTTCCTACCGAATTAAGGAAATGGAATAGAGGTGGTGGACGAGTATTACGAGGTCTTGTTCTTCGTAGAGAATCTGAAGTGGAATATGTAGAAAATGAATGAACTAATTGTTGATAAAGCTTTAATGCTTGATACAAGCGGTCGCCCTATTACCCAATCTTTATTCTTAGAGATTGGTTATAGTGATGCCGCAATGTACACATTTAAAGATCAAGATCATGAGTATAAAGGAAAGGTTTACCCTTCTATTAAACGCTTATATCTTGAAGAGGAAGACCCAGCAGAATACAACTTCGTAAGTAAGTATCTTCTGAATTGGAGGCATTGGTTACGATTGTATGAGAACAAGCTTATACGTCCTCATATTGATGAATGGCGTGAGGAGCTTGAATTGAAGTTACGTAGTAGGGCTGCACAGGAAATGATTAAAAAGGCTGCTAAGGGCAATATACAGGCTTCTAAATGGCTTTCTGACAGGGGTTGGGCAGTACGTGGTGCTGGAAGACCTTCTAAGGAAGAAATCCAGAATGAGAAGAGGTTTCAAGCTCGCGTAGATAAAGATTACACTGCGGATATTATCCGTCTTAAGACAGCATCATAATGTCTAAACTAGAAGATACATGGCTACGAGAAGCTAAATTACGCTTAGAGAAGATGCCTGAGGAGGCTAAACAATTAAGAGAAACAGCTCTCAATGATTTGTATTTCTTCGCTCGTTTAGTCAATCCGGGGTATATGTATGGAGACATACATAAGAAATTCTATAAATGGCTTGAAGAATATTCGTTATTCGGACAAGGGGTAGGCCAGTCTACTAATAAGCTTATAATGCTTCCTCGTGGACATTTGAAGAGCCATATGGTGGCTACTTGGGCAGCATGGATCATTACAAAGCATCCAGAAATCACTATCCTTTATCTTTCGGCCACAGCCGAGCTGGCAGAGAAGCAGCTTTACGCTATTCAGAACATCTTAGGAAGTACCATCTACAATAGGTATTTCCCAGAATATATCAACCCTCAAGAGGGGAAGAGAGAGAAGTGGTCACAGCGTAAGTTTTCTATTGACCATGAGAAGCGTAAGATCGAAGCTATACGAGATGAGACAGTTGCTACAGCAGGCTTAACTACTAACACCACAGGATGGCACGCAGATATTATTATCTCAGATGACATTGTGGTTCCTGAGAACGCATATACGGCAGATGGACGAGACAGCGTAATGAAGAAAGCTTCTCAATTTACATCTATCCGTAATGCTGGTGGTTTTACGTTAGCTTGCGGTACACGTTACCATCCTTCAGATGTATACGCTACTTGGAGAGACCAAGAATATGATTTATACAATGACGAAGGTGAAGTGATTGGTACTAAGTCTGTTTGGGAGATAAGAGAGTATGCCGTTGAAGTAGATGGTGTATTCATCTGGCCTAAAGTGATGCGAGATGATAAGAAATTCTTTGGCTTTGATGCCCAAGTATTGTCACGTATTAGGGCAGAATATTCAGATAAAATTCAGTTTCATGCTCAGTATTACAACAATCCTAATGATCCGGGAAGCAATCGTATAGATAGGAATAAGTTCCAATATTACGATAAGAAGTTTCTAAAACAGACAGGTGGACATTGGTACTACAAGAACAATAGGCTTAACATATTTGGGGCTATTGACTTCGCTTTCTCTTTAAGTAAGAAGAGCGATAATACAGCTATAGTTGTTATTGGTATAGACGCAGAAGGGTATATTTATGTACTTGACATCGTGGTATTCAAAAGCGATAAGATTAGCGATTACTTCCGATCCATTGCTGAGCTACACTCCCGTTGGGAATTCAAAAAGCTCAGAGCGGAAGTTACAGTCGCGCAAGCAGTTATTGTCTCAGACCTTAAAGATAAACTTCGAGAAGAAGGACTTAGCCTCTCAATAGATGAGCATCGTCCTACTCGTAACGAAGGTAATAAGCAAGAACGTATTGCTGCTGCTCTAGAACATAAATACGAGAATATGTCCATCTGGCATTATAAAGGTGGCTACACTGATGTTCTGGAAGAAGAGCTTGTGCTTGCTCGTCCTCCCCATGACGACATTAAGGATGCTTTAGCTTCTGCTGTAACCATTGCTATTAAACCTAAACGGTCTAGAGGGCTAGATACCGTATCAAATAATGTTATCCAGTTCAACAGCCGCTTTGGTGGTGTTGCTTATAAGTAAGGAATTAAATGTCACAATCGACATTAGAAATACGTACACAATTTAAGGGGGATGCCTTTGGTAAGGAAATCTCTCAGATGTGGCAAAACTGGCACTCCCAGCGTGATGAGAAGATTAAACAGTGGATGGAGCTTAGGAATTATGTTTTTGCTACAGACACTACAACAACAACTAATAAGACCTTGCCTTGGAAGAATAGTACAACACTACCCAAGCTATGTCAGATTAGGGATAATCTACATTCTAATTACATTTCTGCTCTCTTCCCTAATGATAATTGGTTGAAGTGGGAAGCGTATACGCAGAATGATGCGTCTAAGGCTAAGGTTCAGGCTATCGAGGCTTACATGGGCAATAAGACCCGTGAGGGAGGCTTACGTACTGAACTCAGTAAGATTACATACGACTACATTGACTATGGTAATGCTTTTGCTTTCGTAGACTATGAGGCTTCTTATCGTACTGACGACAAAGGAATCAAAACTCAAATTTATATTGGTCCTAAGCTTCATCGAATCAGTCCTATAGATATTGTTTTCAATCCTCTCGCCTCTTCTTTTAAGGAAAGCCCTAAGATTATTCGTAGCGTTAAGACGATTGGGGAACTCCATCTCTTAGCTCAGAATAGTCCTGATAATGCCTACCTTAAGAAAGCTTTGAAGCAACGCAATAAGATGTATGCTCATATGAACGCATACGGTATTGAGGATTGGCAGAAGGCTGAAGGTATTCAGATTGATGGTTTTGGTAATTACTACGATTATCTACAAAGCGGCTATGTAGAATTCCTCACCTTCTATGGTAACATCCATAATCAGAAGACTGGTGAGACATTGACAGGTCGTAAGATTGTTGTAGTAGATCGGATGTATGTTATCGAAGATACTCCTTATCAATCTTGGAATGGCTCTGCTCCTATATATCACGTAGGCTGGCGTACACGTCCAGACAACCTCTGGTCTATGGGTCCTCTAGATAATCTGGTTGGTATGCAATATCGCATTGACCATTTAGAGAATCTTAAAGCAGACGCTATGGATATTGCTGTTCTTCCTCCTTTGCTTATTAAAGGTGAAGTGGAAGAGTTTCAATATGGTCCGGGTACTGAGATTCATATAGACGAGAATGGAGACGTTCAAGAGCTCGGACATAACGTACAGTGGGTAATGGCTGCTGACACCGCTATAGAGCGTTTAGAGCAGCGTATGGAGCTGTATGCAGGTGCTCCTAGAGAAGCTATGGGTGTACGTACTGCTGGCGAGAAAACAGCCTTTGAAGTGCAACGCCTAGAGAATGCTGCTAGTCGTATTTTCCAAGAGAAGATTACCAATCTAGAAATAGAATTGTTAGAGCCTGCTCTTAATGATATGCTAGAAACAGCTCGTAGGAATATGGATGCTGTTGATATTGTACGAGTGTTGGATGATGCAGTTGGTGTAGATAAGTTTGTTAAGATTACGAAGGAAGATATTACAGCTTCTGGTGTATTACGTCCTATTGGTGCTAGACACTTTGCTGCTCAAGCACAGTTATTGCAGAACGTAACGAACATCTTTAATAGTCCTATCCAAGCAGTTGTTGCTCCTCACTTAAGCGGGCTATCATTAGCTAAGTTGTTAGAAGATATTCTGGGACTTTCTAGATATTCTCTATTCAAACCTAACGTAGCAGTGTTTGAACAACAAGAAACTATGAGGCTTTCCAAACAAGCTAACGAGGATTTGCAAGTGGAAGATACTGTTGCTGATCCTCAATCACCTCCTATTGCAGCATGAAACAAAGTTGGACAGCAGGGCTTTCTGAAGAGAAAGCTCTAGAAATTAAGCAGGATTATATTAGCTCTCTTGGGATGCGTAAGCGTCTCATAGAGCTTTTAGAAGCTAAAATAGGAACATCTAATACGTTCTCTCATAGCAAGGAACGCTATGGTGACGCAGGGTGGCCATACCTTCAAGCTGACTCTGTAGGCTATGAAAGGGCTCTTTTTGAAGTTATTTCATTAATTAATGATAAGTTTGTCGAGAAGTGAGTGATTTTCCGATATTAGCTTATACTTAAGTATAATATATAAATAATTTCGAAGAAATGCTTATGTAAGAAGTTTTTGTAGGAAGAAGTGAGTAACTTTAGTTACGAACGAATGACTGCGTTAAGAAGTTAGTTTATAAATTCTGCCGAAGGCAGTATACTAATATAATACATTGCCCGATTAGTTTAGTGGTAGAGCAGCGCCCTTGTAACGCGCTAACGGCTGTTCGATTCAGTCATTGGGCACCAAATCCGGGTTGATAGTTTAACTGGCAGAATGGCGGATTCCAAATCCGTAAGATGTACGTTCGAGTCGTACTCGGCCCGCCAGACACATAAATAGAAAGTATAAATACATGCCTGACCAGACAAGTATTTTTGAAAATAAAGATTCCGGGACTACCCTCCCACCCTCCGGTACTGGCAATACCGACAACGTTAATACTGATGCTGAGCTTACAAACCTGTTAGCCGGAATCAAAAATGAACGTGGAGAGCCTAAGTATAAATCTCTAAAAGATGCTTTAGTAGGTTTGCAACATGCTCAAACGCATATCCCTAAGCTCAACGCTGACTTGTCAGCACGAGATCAAGAATTGGAGCGTTTGCGTAAAGAAGCAGATCGTATTGCAGAATTAGAAAATTCTATACGTAGCCTCACTGAGAAGACAGATACTCTAGAGAAACCCCCTCCTGTATTGTCAGAACAGAATGTTGCCGAATTGGTAGATAGAACATTGTCTCAACGTGAGCAAATCGCTCAAGCAAAAGCAAATCAACAAGCTGTAGTTAATGCTTTGGTTTCTAAGTTTGGTGATAAAGCAGAACAAACGTTTAATGAGGCAGCCTCAGAACTTGGGATGACTGTAGCAGAGTTTAATGTACTCGCAGCTAAAAATCCAAAGCTTGTTTTCAAGACTCTAGGCATTACAGGCGCAGAAGCAAAACCTACTAGCTCGACACAATCGAGCAGCATAAACACTTCAGCCTTCGTTCCAAATACTGATTCTAATGTTGGTCGTAACAAAACACCTACTCTTGTAGGAGCTACATCACAAGAGCTTCAAGCTGAACAGCGAAGAGCTAACGAAATGGTAGAAGAGCTTCATAAGACAGGTAAATCTGTTCACGATTTCTCAGACCCTAAAGTTTATTTTAAACATTTTGGTTAATACAAGGAAATAATAAATGGCACAAAATCGCGCCAATAGCACTGCGTTCATTGAAAGCGAACAGTATTCAGCTTTCATTCTTCGCAATCTGCATGATGGTATGCTCCCCGGAACATTCTATCGAAACGTATCGGACTTCGGTTCTGGTACAACTCTTCACATCAAGACCGTTGGTACTGTTACCATTCAGGACGGTGCTGAAGAAGTCCCCTTCGACTACTCGCCTATCGAATCTGGTGAAGTTACACTGACGATTACTGACTATGTTGGTGATGCTTGGTACGTAACTGATGACCTTCGTGAAGATGGTGCTCAAGTTGAAGCTCTTATGTCGGCTCGCTCTAGCGAATCTACTCGTGCTATTCAAGAAGTGTTTGAAACACGTTTCTTGGCACGTTGTAATTCTGCCCAGACTAATGCCAATGCTAATCTGATTAATGGTTTCGCACACCGTATCGCATCTGCTGCTGTTAACAATGTTATCACTCTTGGTCATCTGATCTCGATGAAACTTGCTTTCGATAAAGCTAATGTGCCTATGGCTGGTCGTGTTGCTATCGTCGATCCCGTAACTGCTGCTACATTCTCTACAGCTATCACCATGACCGGCACTACTACACCTTTCGGTGACAAGTTGCTGCAAAGCGGTTTTGAACGTGACCATGCTTATGTTATGAATCTGTACGGCTGGACAATCATCACTTCTAATCGTCTGCCTAAGGGCACGTATAGTGATGGTACTACATCTGTTACGAATGGCGTAGCTAACATCTTCATGTGTGTTGCTGATGACAATACAAAGCCTATTATGGCTGCATGGCGTCGTATGCCACGAGTGGAAGGTGAACGTAATAAAGACCTTCGTCGTGATGAATTTGTAACTTCTTGCCGCTTTGGTTTCGGTACGCAACGTGTTGACACGCTGGGTATTGTTATTACTGATGCTGTTAAAGTTAGCTAATAGTTAGGAAATAATAAATGCCATATGAATCAAGCACAGGGTTGGGTGTTACCAACCAATACGGTGTTCGCAATACTGGTGGTTCTGTAGGGGTGGAAACGGGTAAAGACTCGCTTCAAACCCTCAGTATCAACCTGACAGGCGAAATGCTTAATAGCGGTTATGTGTCTCCTACTTTCGTTCCTAAGGGTGCAAAAGTTACGCGAGCTTTGCTGCGAGTTGATGAAGTGTTCGTTGTCTCTGCGGCTGGTACAGTTGCTGTAGGTGGCACAGCCCCCGGTACTAACGGTGTGATCCTTACGGAAGCACAGTTGGAAGCCTTGGGTACTAAGGATGTAAGCTCTGTAGCTATCGGCACTTGGGCTACGGCCTCTGCTGTAGGTACTTCGGCTTCTGAAAAGGTGAAGACAGCCATTACAGGCACTGTTGCTGCTACCTCTGGTAAAGCAACGCTGGTAGTGGAATACTTCCACAAGACTAAGGTTTAACCTAAATTAAGGGGCAAGCAGTTAAAAAAGCTTGTCCCTTTTTTTCTTTGTAAAATACAATGTCAACAATACAACACAAGAATATCGAAAATAGCAAACTACACGAACCAAAAGATATTTCTTTGGCTGTAGCTAATAAAGTTTACGTGTCTAATGGTTCGGGTAGTGGAAGCTGGGAATATGCTATAGCTCATGGTGGAACTACGTTCCTTAATGAATCAACAGCATTTACAGTTGTAGCCCCTAATGCTTATATCAAGCTTGCTCCTGTAACAACCCCTCAAACAGCTCCTATTGAATTTACAGAAGGAACAGATGCTAGTTTAACATATGTAGGGCTTAAGCAGCGTGTAGCTGTTATCTCTGCTAATATTACAGTTTCTGATCCTGCTCTAGTAGGTCGTAATGCTACTATTGCAATCTATCGTAATGGCGTGATTCTTCCATTCACATATGCCTCTGGATTGATGAATCCTTCTAGCGGTACGTACAGAACAAATATCAATTGTCAAGTTAAGACATCTGCTGTTACTGGTGATAAGTTTGAAGTTTATATCAAAACTGGAAACGCTAGTAATATGTCATTGTTTGCTTTGCAACTGACAGCTTTGGCATATCTATAATGAAAATGTCTCTGTTAGAAATCGTTACAGATATTCTTAACGATATGGACAGTGATGAGGTTAATAGTATTACAGATACTATTGAATCTCAACAAGTAGCACAAATAGTAAAGACTTGCTATTTTGAAATGCTAGGTAATAGGAATTGGCCACACCTACGTCAGATGTTCCAATTAGAAGATTCAGGCTTCATTGATAAACCTAATTATCTTAAAATCCCTGAGAACATAAAAGAATTAAGTTTCTTCAAATATGACAAATTTACAAGCACTAATCCAAAAGCTGCAATCTTGGATGTGGAATACAAGCATCCGGATTCATTTCTACGTCTGGTATCATCCCGTAATAGTTTAGACGCTAGTGTAGTTTCGGTTAACGATTTCAGTGGAGTTAAGCTTCTAATCCGTAACGATCTACCACCTACGTACTGGACAAGCTTTGATGACTCTTACATAGTTACTGACTCATACGATGTATTGGTAGATACTACGCTTCAGCCTAGTAAAACTCAATGTATAGGGTATGTAGAACCTTTATGGCAACATGAAGACGATTTCATTCCAGACCTTCCTAGTGAAGCTTTCTCTGGTCTTTTAGCAGAAGCTAAGAGCACAGCCTTTCTTGCTATTAAGCAAGTGGCTAATCAGAAAGCAGAACAGAAAGCTTCTAGACAAAGCCGCTGGCTTTCTAGAAAAGCTTGGGTAGCTAATGGTGGGATTGTATATCCTAATTATGGACGAGCAGCAAGACGATGAACGAATACGTAAAAGAATTTAAAGGCTATTATATCAAGCCTGATAAACAACATCCTAGACATTACACTGTAGTTACTGTAGGCAAGGGTGGAAAGATTCCAGACAAGCTTTCTGGTATGTTCACTTCTACAACACTAGCTATGTCAGAGATTTCTGTCTATCTAGAATCTAAGAAAGATAAAGAAGATAATGGCAAACAAAGCGACTCGGGCGGAAGTAAATAACTTTATAAAAGGGTTAATTACCGAAGCCAGCCCTTTAAACTATCCAGCTAATGCTTCGATAGATGAAGAAAATTTTGAGCTAAATAGGGATGGCACCCGTGATCGTAGGCTAGGTATGGACTATGAGGAGGATGCAGCCGTTAGCGCTAATACTTTTGATTACATGTTAATCAACACAGCTAAGATTTCTAGCTATAAATGGATTAGCGCTAACGGTATCACAGATAAAGATATTCTAGTAATTCAGACAGAGAACGTATTAAAGTTTTATGATTTAGCTGCGGATAGTTTATCAGGTTCTGGGTATTTAGGCTCCTTTGCTCTTACCACATTCCCTACTAATACATTATTCTCTTTCTCTTCTTTAGAGAGGAGTCTTATAGTAGCAGCAGGTGTATCAGATATTGCTATAATTACATATCAATATGGTGTATTTTCCGTAGAATATAAACGTATTCTTGTACGTGATCTGTGGGGTGTGCAGGTACAAGATCAACCTAATTACGAGACAGACCCTACTTATAGAGCTAATTCAGGACTACCTCCTAGTCACTATTACAATCTTCAGAATCAGTCTTGGGGCATCCCTCGTAAAGACTCAGGTGGTACGTTAGTAGACCCTGTACAGAAGTACATGACAGATTTGTCATTAGTTCCTAGTGCTTCAGAATCTGTATGGCCAGGATTACAATTCCAGCCTGTCACTGCTGGTGTAACATTTGAGAGAATGTATACCAACCTATACACAGAAGTGTTAGGAAGCAGAGCGTATGCAGCTAAAGGGTATTATATTATAGACGCCTTAAACAGAGGCGCTTCTAGAACTACAGCCTTTTTAGCTAATAAAGCTAAATTTCCTACAGGACTTCTTACATCTATTGTGCTCCCAGAAGATAAAACATCTGGTGGAGCTAAATGCTTAGGAAGATTTGCAGGACGTATCTGGTATGCAGGCTTTAGCGGAGAAGTTACAGACAAAGATAGTCGTAGTCCTGATTTTTCTAATTTTATATTCTTTTCTCAACTTGTTAAGAACAAGGAGGATTTAGTAAAATGTTATCAAGAAGGCGACCCATCTTCTAGAGACAATCCTGATATAGTGGATACAGATGGTGGTTTCTTACGAATAGAAGAAGCTAAAAATATTATAGCTTTACACGTAATTAAAAACTCTCTTATTGTAATAGCTTCTAACGGAGTGTGGGCGGTTACAGGCGGCTCTGAATACGGATTTACAGCTACTAATTATAAGGTTGATAGACTCTCTATATTTGGAAGCACCGCCCCTCAATCGGTAGTAGAAGAAAGTGATCGTATATTCTTTTGGTCTTTAGACGGTATATATGTAGTTTCTAGAAACCAAACAGGAGATTTAGTTGTTGGGAATATTACACAAACTTCTATACAAACGTTCTATGAAACAATCTCCCAAGAATCTAAAGAGAATGTTGTAGGGGCTTACGACCCTATTGCTAAAAAGATTAGATGGTTGTATAAGAGCGGTGTGAGGTTTGATAACGTATCTTCCGTAACTAAAGAGCTTGTATTAGATGTAGTTATTAATGCTTTTTATAATAACAAGATAGGAACTCTTTCCGAAAACTATATACAAGTAGTAGGGATGTTCCCCGGAAAAGCTTTTAACAGAGGTCGTACAGATTCTCCAGTTATGGCTGGAACAGACGATGTGATTGCAGGAACCGACTACGTAGTTGTAAACGAGACAGTGAGAGACACTGGAGTACAATCAATGAGGTATGTCCTATTGCTTGCCACAGGAGGGGTTTCGTATATAACCTTTGGTTTATATAACAATCAAGAGTTTAGAGATTTCCAAGGTACAGATGGTGTGGGCGTAGACGCTTTTGCCTACTTGTTAACAGGTCAGCAGAATGCTGGAGATACACCAATAGCTAAACAAGTTCCATATCTTAATATGTTCTTTAGGCGTACTGAGCAAGGGGTAGATGAAAATCTAGTTCCGCTTAAGCAATCAGGTTGTCTTATGAGGATGCAATGGGATTTTGCTAATAGCATAATTTCTAAGAAGTGGTCAGCTTTAGTACAAGTTTATAGATATAGACGTGCTAAATATGTAGAAGACTCTAATGACGATTACGATACAGGCTTCTCTATTATCTCTAGTAAGAATAAAGTTAGAGGTAGGGGGAAGACAGTGGCTCTGTATTTAGAGACAGAACCTTACAAAGATTGTCGTATAGTTGGTTGGAGCATCTCCCTTAAAGGTAATTCAGATGTATAGAGTTGATTACTACGATGATGGTAATATTGTATTCAAATACGATCTCGTAGGAAAGATTGCTATCATTCATTGCGAAGTGAAAGAATGGAAACTCTCTGTATTCAAAAAAGCAATCAGAGAGTTTGCTAATTTTCGTAATGAGATGGATGCTATAGGTGTGGAACAGATAATCACTTATACAAGAAACCCCAAGCTAGTTAAGGCTTTCGGAGGAAGATTTAAAGGAAGTATAAATATGGACGGTTTAGATTATGAGGTATACGAATGCCTGTAGCAGCAGCCATCCCTTACATCACTGCTGGACTAAGCGTAGCTAGTTTTGTTCAAGGGGTAGACGATAGGAATAAAGCTAATGAAGCTGCTAATCGTGCTAGAGACGAACAGACTAAAATAGCTGGAGAGCAGAAGGCTAGTAATGCTGCCGCTGCTATGGCAGAACGTAGACAGCAAGTTAGAGAAGAACGTATCAAACGTGCTCGTGTATTGCAAATGTCTAACAACTCAGGCACAGTAAATAGCTCTGGTGAATCAGGTGCTCTAGGTGTTCTAGATACCAATTTAGATGTAGGTATTGGACGTAATCTAGGAGCAATAGCCACTGCTGAGCGTACTGGACAGTTCTCTCAGAATGCGGCAGACCAGATGGGTAGGGCAGATAATCTGCGTAGTGATGCTCAATTTCAAGATCAATTATTTGGATTGTCTACAAGCATCTTTAAGGAGTCTGGAGGCGTTAAGAGTATCTTCTCTTCGTCTTCTAGTAGTGCTCCTTCTTCTGGTGGTACCAATTGGGCAGGTGTAGACTACAACCAACGTGGTGATAATTAAGGAATAGAATGGATTTTTTAGATGAGAGCTTTGGTGCTCAAACGTCTCCTGTAGAGCTTCATGATCTAGTGGCAACGCCCATAGCTCCGTCTTTAATCCCTTTAGGATCGGTACGGAATAAGGCAGCTACTGCTGCAATGATGTCAGACGATCCTATTAACACTTATCAGGTGTTAATGAAAGATGGCCAAGAAGGCAACACTGCTGCATACGATATGCAGAAAGAAGCTGTAGATAAGGCTTCTAATAAGATGGATATGGAAGGTCTTATGTCCATCCTTGGAGATAAGAACATCTCTATAGAGGATAAGAAGAAAGCCGCAGAAGGTTTAAAGAATAATAGATTTCTTAAAGATTCTGCAAGTTTGTTACATTCTCAAAGCTTAGCTGCTGGGAGTAAAGGTGAAACTCAATATCAAGAAGCTGCTCGTATCTCTTCTGCTGATTCTATTCGTAAAATCTACGAATCTAGAAACGCAGTACAAGGCTTAGTTAATGCTTATGTAGCTAGCTTAGACAGTGAAGGGCAAGGCTTGAATGCTATGGCCATGATTGGTTTACCATTCGCCAATGCTATTAACACTTCTAAAGCTGCTGAAGGAATTGCTGCTGCTCAAGGTAAGCCCCTCTCCTTCTGGGAAACATTGAAGAACTTAGTGTCTTCTGGTAGTGCTACACAAAAGCTTAAAGACAGCTTGAACAATGTTCCTGCTGATAAGCGTGTTGAAGTGGCTAAGACCATCCTTGAAGGTATCAGCAAGTCTAATGGTATTCTGTTCAGCAATGACAATCAATATGCTCAAGCAGATTTGATTAAGAAGATATTTGAAGAAGGTGGATATTCTAGCTCTGATAAGTGGATAGACAACCTCTCACCGATCTTAGACGTTATTGGTATAGGGCAGGTAGTACGTGGTACTAAAGTGGCTCCTAGAGCCTCTGGAGGGGCTTCTAGTGGCATGGAAGAGATAGTGCACCCTGCTACGTGGGAAGTTGTAGATGATACAGTGAAGGCTCCATATAAGAAGCTTTCTGACGGAGTTAAGCGTATCGAGATGAACGCTCCTGTACGTATTGAAAATCCAGCAGCCCCAGCCAACATTGTTGCTCAGGCCAATCCTGAGAAAGCTCGTGGTATTCACGAAGCTGTAGTGAAGGATCAATCTGGAGAAGTGGCTGGAGCGTTACATGGAGTAGATAGAGAGCAGGCTATTGTTAATGACATTATGCCTCAAGCTGCTACTGAGACAGGAGCTGTAACTGCTAAAGTTTCAGACATGGAACGCAATCTTAGAGTAGAACTTGGTGTGTCTAGAGAAATTATTGACAATCTTACAGACACTGGAGCTATCACATTTACTCAAGCTGAGAAGGCGCAAGCCAGAGCTTTGGTAGTAAATGATTTTAAAGCTGCCGAAGGTTTAGTTGCTAATGATGCTGAGACAGGTATTTCTGTTGTAGGTAATCGTCTGAAGATAGATGTGATGTATGGAACTGCTGAAGGTGGTTTCCTAACAGCTAAAGATGCTATGGACCAAGCGAAGTTTGCTCTTCGTAATTATGGCATCAAGGATGAGGATATTACTCTGATGCGTAGAGATGGTTTGGATTATGTTCCTACCACTCTAGCTGAAGCTGGCACTCAAGAAGGAAGCTATAAAGTACGTATCACTACGTCTCATGAAATCACTAGCAACAACATTGAAGACTTCGAGCCTTTAATTACTAAGCGTAATCTAACAGATAGCTTTTCAGCTACTATTACTAACAATAGTGGCAGCTTAGCTCGTAATCTTATGGACGCAGCTTCTATGCTTGATCCTAAGCTTACAGGAGCAGGTGCTGTAGCTACAGATCACATCTCTAGATTTGAGAAACTGTTGTTGACAAAGGTGGAAGATTTCACCAACGATTTCGTTAAGTTTCCTAAAGCTAGACAAGAAGAGATTACGAAGTATTTGAGAGAAGCTAACCAGAATGGAATCAAATTCAATCCAGCTAGTTTAGCTCTTAGATTTAATGCTGAAGAAATAGAAAGCATTCGTAAGTTTAGAGACTTCTGGAATACGCATTACTATTTGGAAAATGCAGATGTTGTTAAGACATTGAATGCTAATGGTTTCCAAATGTTCAAGAATGCTAATACAGAATTGTATGCTAAGCCTATTACGAAGAACGCTAATATTGGATGGTTCTATGACCCTGCCCTAGATGACGTAGTTCGTCATGGCAAGGGTGAAGGAGATATTCTGTATGCTGCTGGAGGCACATACGCTAGATTGCGTAGACCTATCGAAGTAAATGGTATTGAAGTGGAACACATGATTGTTCGTAACACTCCTACTGAATACTTGAGGGGATTCCGGGATAGTGATATGGTTCTTCCGTATAGAGAAGGATATTTCCAAACTCAATATAGAAAGAATGCTCAATTCGTAGATGAAATCACTACGCTTCCAAATGGACAGACTAAGAGACGTACAGTGGCAGTTGCTAAGGATACAGCAGAAGCTCAACACTTCGCTGATGGCTTAGCTAGAAACACTGGAAAGTCTTATGAAGTACGTGGAGACGTAAATGGAATGCGTAGAGGAAGCAATGAGTGGTGGGATGTAAATGCTGCTACAGGTAGAATTGCTCAACGCAGGAGAGGTAAGCTCCTAGAGGATGCTAGTGGATTAAACCACTTAGGCGATGGCAGCTATATTGTTAGCCCTGTAGAAAGTGCTGAGAGAGCAGCTAAGAGCATCTCTGGACGTATTGTTACACGTCCTATGCTAGAAGCAGCTAAAGCTAGATTTGTTAGGCAATTCGATAATGTGATTATCTCCAATTCAATTGGTGGTAAAGACTTCCCAAGCTCTAGTGCAATGCTAGGAGGCAAAGGAAGATTCACAGATAAAGAACTGAGAGATGCTAGAACCAATTTCGAGTATATCAAATACTTAGAGAATGGTTATATTAATAGCATGGATGAGACGCTCAAACAGCTAATGAATCTAACAGCAGCTACTGCTGGACGTTATAGCTTATCTACTAAGGTAGGTTCGTCTGTTCTGTCTGCTATTGAACGTGGTGCTTTACAGATTTCTGATAAGTCGTTGACAAGTGCTTTAAAAGGCTCTGTGTACACAACTACTATCGTTAGCAATGTGTTACGCCAGTGGATTATTCAACCTCACCAGTTCCTTCGTACAGCAGCTTACAATCCTCAAGGGTGGGCTAATGGACAAATCTTCGATTTAGTTGGTGGATATATCACTGCATTTATTAATCCATCTGCAAACCTTTCAGCTAAGAATAAAGCTTTTAACGAGTTTATCGAGCGTAGCGGATTAGTAGCTTCTGTAGATAAGAGCAATCTTATTCGTGGAACTCTTCTAGATGCTGCTGATAAGTCTAACAAGGTTATGACTACAATCACTAGATACACTACAGTACCAATGCGTAAGGTAGGTTTCGATGCTGGTGAGAGTATGAATATCTTAGGACATGCTGCCGCTGTATACGAGAAGAAGATGAGAGAAGGGTTGAATGTTCTTGATCCTGCTGTCAGAGACGCTATTCATTCTGAGACAAGAGCTATTTCTGGTGAAATGAATTTTGCTGGAGATATGCCTTATAACCAAACTACTCCTGCTGTTCTATTAAACTTCTTGCAAGTGCCTCACAAGATGGCTTTGCAATATGCCAACCGTAGAATTCCTGGAGCAGATAGGGTTAAGATGTTCGTAGCAGATAGTGTGTTATGGGGAACCCCTATAGCTGCTTTAATATCTGCTGCAATAGGGACAGATGTTCTTCCTGATGATAAGTTCTGGAGAGAAACGCTAGTAGATGGTTTAGAGAGCGCATTGCTTAATGAGACCCTTTCTACGTTAGCAGGTAAAACTGTTGATTTAGATTTCTCAGCTTTCGCTCCTTATGATGCTACAGGCTGGTCTAAAATCTTTGGAGCATTGTTGGCTGACGGAGGGATGATGCAAGCAATTGTAAATAGTCCTTCTGGACAACTGTTCATCAAAGATGGTGGAAGACTTCCTAATGCTGTTGGTGCTGCTGCTAGATACTTCGGGTTAAAAGATAGTCCTGATGATACGACAGAAACAGGCTTGGCTGTACTGAAAGAAACAGCTAAGATATTCTCTGGAGCTAGTAATTTGTTTAAGGCTCAAATGATTCTGGAAACAGGAAAACTTTGGGATAAAAGTGGATTGCTAATCGAAGATGGTCTTACCAACTATGAAGCTGTTGCTCAGATGTTCGGTATTCCTACTAAGAAGCCTAGAGAGTTGTTTGAGGTGACTGATAAGTGGAGATCAGAAGAGAAGAAGCATAGAGATACAGTTCTTTCTGATTATAAACTTATGAAGCGTTATCTCACTGAACAGCTTGATGACGACAATACGAATCCAGAATGGGCTATACGTATAAGTGAGATGGTAATGAAAGCTTACGCTAACGACCCTGTTGGACAAAGAATCATACTGTCTGAGTTTGCTAAAGATATGGAAGGACGTGATAATGCTCTCAACAGAGCAATTATGAAACGTATGCAACTTCCTACAATTGGCTCTCTTCGTGATGATATACGTAAAGCCCCTATAGCTGACGACCAGAAAGCTTTGGCTCTTTCAATCGTAGATGATTTTGAGAAAGCAATTAAAGACGCTAATGAAAAGAAAGATAAATAATGGCCGAATTTGGCAATAACGCTACAGACCTCTCTGCTCCGCAAGGGGCAGGGTCTAATGTGGTTACTCCTGTACAGGCTGCTAAAGAAACATCAGTGTTCTCAGGAACTGTCATCAACGAGATTGGTGACTTCTTCGTAAAAGGATTACAACAACAACGTAAGCAGGATTTGCTAGATAAGCAGAATGCTGTTGTTAATTCATACGTAGATGCTGAGAACACTATTTCTTCTGGCTTGTTACAAGGAACGCTTTCTGCTACGATGGCTGGTGCCATGAGTAGAGCTAACTTCCGTAAACATGCTGCTGGGAATGCTCAGTTTATTGATGAGCTTAATAAGGCTGCTGGAGCGCTTAAAGGTAATTCTGAGATTGGGGATGCTGAAGCTGAGATTAAAGCAGAGCGGGATAGGAAACATGCAGACTTGTCACAAGCTGCTACAGCAGGATTTGTAATTCCTCCTAACTCGTCTGAAGAATATAAGACTTCTGTTGTCACTGCTCATAAGAGCATGATTAGAGCTAAAGCAGAGACTGATGCTCTGTATAGAAAGCAAGACCAAGATATGCAGCTTGGCCGCTATAATGCGGAAACAGCTAAAAGAGAAGCTGAAGAAGTTTCTTTCCAGACTGTCAATATGTTAGCAGGGTCTAGCTTAGAGAACTTCCAAGCATTAGGCAGGGATTTGAGAGCACAAGTTACCAGCGGTAAGATGACTCCTGAAGATGCTGCTTTCCATCTTTCTAATCAATACAGTAATATCAGTGCTGCCTTATACGCAGGAGCTAGGACTAATCCTCAATACGCCACACATTTCAAGACAGTGTTTGATGAAACCTATAAGATTGGGCAGAAGATGCTTGATCCTAAGGAAGATTTAGCTAAGCTTGAGAATGAATACAATAAACGTGTGATGACATTGCAGCTTGCTGCTTCTAACGATCCTGCTGTATTCGGAGCTATTGTTGCTAATAAGCTTTTCAATAGCAATCCTGCTACAGTGTTAGCTGTGTCTAAGCAGTCTATTAGAGCAATGTCTATATTGTCTAATACACCTTTTGGTGGTAAGGACTTCGTTCCTACAGTGGTAGGCGATCCTCAAGCTGAGGAAGGCGTTCTCAAAGTATTGAAGAATAGCCTGAACGATTTACGAGGTGGTAAGATAGATAATGCTGATATTGTCAAAGCTCAGGCTTCTAATTCTATCAATCACATTCTTAAGCAGACTGGTGAATTGTTAGATAAAGGTGCTGATCCTAAACAATTAAAAGGCTTGTCTGCCTTCTTCGCGTCTAGTGAATACGGGGAGTTTGTAAAGAGTGGAACACTCGATCCTCAAGCATTGGGAGCTGCTCAGAAGACTTTTGAGATTAGTTATACGCCTGCTATCATTGACGGTGTGCAAGCTAAACTATCTAAAGAACTGCCTAGAGGATTAGCTGCTGGTGGAGGAGCTTCGCTCGTAGGTGATAAGAAAAGGAATAAGGTTGCTGACGCTGTAGATATTAAATTTACAGGAAGTGGTATTGTCTTTGAACCTTTGAACAAGCAAGGGCTTGCACCTTCGGAATATAGAGCTGCTGCTCTAGAAATAGAGAATTTGAAATCTGCTCAAGCAGGGATTAATCAGTTGATTCACATAGCTGCCCATATGGACGGTAGTACAGACTATCAGAAATATTGGGAAGAGAATAAGCATCGTTGGGTTCCCGGATATTTCCTACAAGGATTGAAACCGGGAGACGTGATCAATGGCTATAAATTCAACGGTGGCAATGCTGCTAACCAGTCTAGCTATACTAAGGTGCCTGATGCAGCCAGTAAATGAAGACATGCCTCCTTGGGAGCTAGCTCAGAAAGCTCATTCTGAATTGTATATGGCTAGGTATAATGCCACTACTCAACAAGGGCAAGACAAGCTTGCTAACGCTGAGCATAGGGCTTTTGCCAGAGAAGCTGTAGGAGAAAACCCTCTTATGGCTCTTCCTATAGCTGCTGCCATTCCTGTATATCAAACAGCTAAAGCTGCTGGAGCTACAGACAGTAGATCAAGCTCTTCTGTTACGCAGATGGTAGAAGGGTTTAAAGGAATTGGGGAAGGGCTTGTTAAGAATCTTGGCAAGCTTATGCCTTGGGAAATGGCTCAGGAAGCGATTAGAAACCCTCCAAGCTGGTTAGGTATTGACAAGCCTAAACAAAAGGCTCCTGAGGCTCCTGTTAAGCCTTTAAACACTGAAGCTGATATGATTAAAGCTGCTCAGTTTACGCCTGCTGAAATGAAGGCTCAACATGCAGAGATTAGAAGTCCTGAGAGTATTAGAGAACTTCTGAACGAAATAGCTAATGCTAAAGACCCTAAGATAAAGAAAATACTTACAGACACATTAGCTAAACTGAAAGGAAATAAATAATGGCTCGTAAGGGGCAATTTAAAGCCAATGCTACTGCTGACTCTATTCGCCAACGAGAATATAATTCTAAGGCTTCTAGTAAGAAGGATAGGGCTTCTAGGAATGCTGCTCGTAGCGAAGCTATGAAAGCAGGCAAGGTGCGTAAAGGTGATGGGAAGGATGTGGACCATCGTGACAGTAATCCAAGAAACAATAAGAAAAGCAATACGCAAGTAATATCTGCTAGTAAGAACCGAGCAATGAATCAATACGACCCTCGGCGCAAGCGCAAATGATAAAGCTTTGTAGGTTTTGTCAATTGGAGTTTGAAACTAATAGACAAGATAAGTTGTGCTGCACTGTAAGATGTGCTAATCTTTTTAGATATAGAAATCCTTTAAACAAACCTTCTTATATAAAATATAGGGGAGCGAATCATAAAAATTTTCTAATGACTTTAAGAACCAAACTTAGTCAAAGAAGAGATTTAGATATAGATTTTCTATGTAATTTATACGAAGCTCAAAAAGGTAAATGCGCAATATCTGGACGTGATTTAACTTTTATTTGCGGAGAAGGCATAATTGGTACAAATATAAGCATAGATCGTATTGACCCTATGTTTGATTATTCTGAAGATAATGTAAGACTAGTTTGTAGACAAGCTAACATTATGAAACAAAGATTATCAGATGAAGAGTTGGCATCTTGGTGTAAAGATATTGTGGAATATAATGACAAGAGGAAGAAGAAATGAATGAAGCTCTACAAAGAGATCATAATGGCGTAGCCGTACAATCGTTATATCCGACAGAGGCTGTCAATGTAGCAATGTCGGCTTCCAGCCAAGCTCTCACCCTCCCTGTATCAGCTAAGTTTATTCGTGTAGCGTGTACAGGAAATGTGTATATAGAATTTGGTACAGGCAGCGTTGTAGCAACAACTAGCTCTGTTCTATTTCCAGCAGGTGTAGAGATGTTCTCTGTTCCTGACGCAGTGACACATGTTGCTGTTCTTCAAGTAGGTGCTTCTTCGGGAGTGTTCTCAATTAATAGGATGAAATAATCAATGGCAAATACGCTATATAATAAGGCGAGAGAGTCCTTCTTGTCTGGAGGTATCTCTTGGAGTGGAGATACAATTAAAGCTGTTCTAGTAGATACAGGAACATACACTTTCTCCCAATCTCATCAATTCTTATCGTCTCTATCTGGTACTGTAGGAACTGCTGCCACCTTAGGAACTAAGACTGTTACAGATGGTGTAGCAGATGCTGCTGACGTAACGTATACAGCAGTGTCGGGAGCTTCTGTAGAAGCAATTGTGATTTATAAAGATACTGGCGTAGCAGGCACTAGCCCACTAATTGCCTATATTGACACAGCTACTAATCTTCCAGTAACCCCTAATGGTGGTGATATTTCCATCACTTGGGATAGTGGTGCTAACAAAATCTTTAAGCTCTAATATGTTTGAATACCTAAAGAAACTTTTCTCTAAAACTCCTGAAAAGGAATTGACTTTTGAAGAGAAGATTAAGAAATTGCAAGATCAAAGAGAAGCATTGCTTCAAGAACAAATTAAACTACACGAATTGGAAGGTAAATAATGGCTTTAACAAACCCACAATACGCAGCTCTTAAAGCTGCAATCAATGCAAAGCCTACATGGGCAGCCTATCCTCTTTCTGGAGATGGATACTACGATTTAGCTGCACAATTAAATCTAGAAGCTGCTCCTAATTTCTGGGTGTGGTCTACTAATGTAAATGTCAATACGCTTCGTGCTGCCATTATCTGGGCTAACCTAACCCCTTCTGATGTTCCTGATGGTACACAGGCATGGGCTAACCGTTCTCTCCAATGTCAAGGTAAGCAATTCAATATTCAGAACATTGTTCCTTTTACTGGTACCTTGGATGCCTCGGATGTGAATCTGCGTAATGGTTTGCAGGATGCTTTGCAGAATGTACGTTCAGGAGCGGGTGGCGCTTCTCAAGATGCTGGTTGGTCGGCTGTGCGTAGTACGCTAGCACGCAAGGCTAAATATATTGAAAAGATTTTGGCAGATACCGCTAGTGGAGATGGTAGTACACGTACACTTTCTGCTACTTTAGTTTTTGAAGGTCAGATCACAGATGCCGATGTAATGGCAGCAAGGATTAGTTAATGGCAACAGTACTCACGACAACCTATAGCGCAAACACAGCGATCACGTTCGACTTGTCTAGCCTTGCCACGTCTAGCACGTTTGTGGCCGGGCGTGAGTCAACAGAAATTGATAATACTTCTACGCAGTATGTTGATTGCATTGTCAATGTTGAGGGCATCACCGGCCATGCGTCAACGGCGCCCACTGTGGGCCAGTACATAGGGCTGTGGGTTTGGGGCGCTGATACATCACTTGCAACTACCCCTATAGACACGCTAGATGGTGCAGATAGTTCAGAAACCTTAAGTCATGTTTCAGTGTTGAATAGTTTGCGTCCAGTTCCTGGTCCTACGGTTACAGTAGCTACCGCAGCATTAAAATACTACATCCAACCGTTTAGTGTTGCAGCACTGTTTGGCGGCATCATGCCCAAGTTTTGGGGGCTTTATGTGGCTCACAATCACACTGGTGCATTAGGTGCTTCTAATAGTGGATTGTTCAGCTTTAACGGGATAACCTACACGAGTACTTAATATGGCGAAGCTTACACTTCGCACTCCGTGGACTAGCCAGCCACAAAGCCCGGTTATAATTGACTGGGGCAATCCGCTAAGTCGTGACCTTGCATTTGTAGCTATCGGTGGGCAACCGATTGATTTAGTTAATGGGAAGCTTGGAACTTATGTAGGAACGGCGGGTGTTGGGTACGGCCCAAAAGGTAAGGCGTTCACAACCGCTAGTGGTGCAGCAAACCGTATCGACTTCACCAAAGCATCACCAGCCAACAGAACGGGCGAACTTTCGTTCGGCTCGATATTCAAGGTAGATTCAGATACTGGCGCGTTGCAGTACCTGATAAACCGCGATGCGATTGCCAACCTGTTCATGGTGCGTTCGGGGGCTTTGACCATTCAGCAAACATGGAACGCTACTGGTCTGTTTCAATCGACGAACGTAGTTGTCGCCGGCACATGGAACATAGCATCTAGTTCTTCTCCCCCGTTTGGGTCAAGCACCGCGCTGGATGCAAAACTATGGCTAAACCGCCGCAAAGAGGTGGCTGGCAATGCAACTAACGGCGCGCTAGGTACTACATCGCTTGGCGACACGATTCTACACGGGCGCGTCTCTGACAACCTTCGGCAAGTCAACGGGGCGCAAGCGTTAGCAGTTAGCTGGAATCGCGTTTTATCGGATGCAGAACATGCATCATGGCAGGCAGATCCCTGGCAACTCTTTGCGCCAATCCGGCGCACGATATGGGTGCCAAATGCTGGTGGTGGAGGTGGCTCTCAAACCTTAACTCCATCAGGAATAGCTAGTTCAGAAGCTTTTGGTAGTCATCTAATCTCAATGGGATTAGTAAACCTATCTCCTACAGCTATTGCTAGTGCAGAAGCATTTGGAAGTCATACGCTATCATCGATAGTAGCTCTGGCTCCTTCTGGAATTGCTACAGCAGAAGCTTTTGGTACTAATGTTATAACTGTTGGTGGTGTAACCATCTCTCCTTCTGGAATATCTTCAGGAGAAGTGTTTGGTAGCCACATCATCAGTCAAGCAGGAGGAACACAAACTGTTCTTGTAAATGGTATTCCTAGCGATGAAGCGTTTGGTTCGCATCTAATAAATGCTGGAACCATAATCGTAACACCTACAGGAATTGCTTCGCAAGAAGGATTTGGTACAGCATCTGTATTGAGAGGAACTGTTGTAATCTTTCCTAACGGAATTCCTTCTGGAGAATTATTTGGAATTCCAGCTCTAGTTGGTGGAACACCTTCAGGTGCCACTACTGTTTTCTACGTAAGAGGGTTCTCTTCTTATGGCCAACGCAGAAACAGATAGACATTAAAAAACCCCTTAGACGGAATAGCTTTAATAGGCTAAACTATCTAAGGGGTTTATTTTTATCTGTACTTAGCTACCGCAGGTGCCACCACCTGTCAGATCACAAATATCTACAATCTCATCGTAGACAGTATCTTTATGCTTTATCGCTTCTGAATAAGGTACAGAAGTTAGAGGCTGGCCTCCTCTACTACCATCTGGATAAGCTGTAAATCCTCGTAGTCTTGGAGCGTATTTTGCAAGGACACTAGCAAATTCTCCCACCTTTCCGGAGTTATTAGATTCACTTCCCCATGATTCGAGATTAATGGTAGAGCTGATTGACATATCAACGAAATCCTGAATGTCGGCTTGGAACTTAATTCGTTGTTCATATTTACTGCTTAAATCTATTGCACTTTCAATATTATCTGGATTGACATCATATTGTTGGATAAGACTTTGCGCTGTTCCATCAACTACGAATTTGTATTTCCACTTAGTTCCTTCAGTTAAAAACCTTCTTTTGTATGCTACAGCGAATAGGGGCTCTATCCCTGTAGTTGTCAGCGTGTTATCGCATAGGCTCTTTATCCTATGCTTCTGCATATTTCTATGCAGCTCAGACTATATCTTCACCCTATCTCTAGGGGTTGGGCGCTCGTGTCAGGATTATTGATTTATCTTCTCACCTGTTAGTCGTTGCACCTTCACGTTTACTTATTGATATTCAACGTGCTTGGCTCAGGATTGCCATGTCTATTTACAAGTAGTTTGCACCAGTATAGAAGCTCTTCTAAAGAATAATCATTTTTTAAACGATTAACTTCTTTATGCACCCACCAAACATTTCCATCTACATACCCAATATCTGAATTGATTCTATCAACAGATGCAGTAATCACATCCCAATTTACGTTTTGTTTCTTAAGCGATCTATTTAGAGTTAAATCTAGATTCGTGAGAGCGCATTTTCCTTTTTGCTTCTCAAACATTCTCCAGAGATATTCAGGAGAAAGATCAAATCTTATACCTCTTCGTAACGCACCGCTTCTAATAGCGATATAGTGCGTTCCAGATAGATCACCAAAACCTGTTCGTAAAATAGGTGGTGGAAATTTCTTAGCAGTCTTCTTTGCAGAACAAGATTTACAAGAAGTTGTTCTACCAATTTTAAGATAGCGTTCTTGTTTAAAATCTATACTTCCACATTTGCAAATTACATGTAGGAGTTTTCTATTATCGCTGCTGATTCTTGTTTCGTCATCAAACAACGTATAGTCTCCAAACGAATTGTTCATAATATCCTTTATATTGGTTACATCCCTATATATCGGCATAACGAATCGAATTCGACAATATCTTTAGGTTTCCCCTGAATTCACCCAATTTATTTTAAGTGCATTACTGCACAGAGCAGGCTACTACATAACCTGCAAGAATCCCTATACTGCCTGTTGGAGCAATTGCTCTATATGCAACCGGGCGGCTAATATAGAAGCGATCACAGTGCTCATTGGCAGCTTTTTCTGATTCATTTTCATAAATCTCTAGCCACTTAGTAAGCTCTTCATTAACTTCGTAAGGGAGCTGTCTCTGTAAGAGCCATTCATGTATTCCCATAAGTCCGAGACCCAATCGTCGATTCTTTTCTCGAACCTTGTAGACTTTTTCGTAGGGGAGATCAGCTCGAAGAGTACCACAAACAAGGAACTTGCTACCAAGATGCACCACTGAGCGAAACTCATCAAGGCTTCTAATGTTACCAAGATTAGCAGACCCAAGATTACAAACATCTGAATCATCTTCTGAGGTAACTTCAGTACAAGCATTACGTAGTGTTTCATTTTGTTTAGCTCCAAAGTTAAAGGAGAAGCCAGGCTCTCCAGTTTCCATTGCTTGACGAACATTCTTCAAGAAGATTTCATTGTTCTCTAGCCCTCCTACCAAACTAGCATCATCGTAATTAACGCTGATATTAGTCATATCCAGAGGAGCAGGGAAATTAAAATCTAGAAGCTTCTGCTCCTTAATTAAATTGCTCCAGTTCTTGGAATTGAGGAAACTAATAATATTTTCGTGTTGCCAATTAAGAGATGCGTATATAGCAGATCGTCTACTACCTCCTTGCATAACGTTTCTCCCAATCTCGTTAATAGCAAAGGCAAGTGGGAGCGGCCCTGACGATGTACCGCCTGTTCTGCTAAGAGCTTTTCCTGCTGGTCGTAGACGTGAATAGTCAATCCCAATTCCTCCACCAGTCATTAAGCAAGACATTGCACGCCATGTTACAGCGCTCCATTCTTCTCTAGTATCTTCCTCTGCTCTAAGTAAGTAGCAATTATTCCAAGAATGCATTGGTCTACCAGCATAATATAGGTATCGACCTCCTGGAATAAACTTGAAATCCTTCATGTACTGTACTAACTGTTGTCTATCGTCTTTAGACATGATGGCAGTCATTTTACCACCCATAGTTCCACACACATCATCCACTAACCTCTCGCACAATTTGGACCAGGTATCCCCGGGTCCTTGCGCGTATTTGTATCTAAATATATCTTCGCCAAATGTGGTTTTGAATTCTGATTTATTTGTCATCGTTTCTCGTTAAATATTTTATTACTTCGATTGCTTCTTCTCGTTTTATTTTAAGAAACGGTTCCAAAGAAGTTACTAATTTTACAGCTTCGTCTTTATTCCAATAAAGTTTATAAGCAGCTTTAGTGGCCTTATGTTGACCCGCATCTAAATGCTTATAAATACTTCCTCCATATTGTTCGGAGATTTCTGATAGAAGTCTTAAACCTTTATCTCCCGATTGAGAAAGCATCACTGTACAATGTTTATATAGCTTCTTATTATCAGGATGTTTAGCTTTCTGTACACCTATATAAAGTGTCCCTTCACCATCGAAGAAGCCAGCTAGATATTCTAGGCTTATCACCGATTATCCCCACTACCTTGTAATACCCCTCTAGCAACACGACTAGAGAGTTTATTATAATTCCCATCAATAATATCCTGAAGAGTCCAACCATTATCAAAAGCGATAACAGCTACGCTCCACATAATATCTCCAAGCTCTTTCTTGACATTCATATCAAAATCAGGCTTTCTTCCATCTCGTCTAGCTTTAGCCATGAGAGAGAAAAGCTCCCCTACTTCTCCCACTAGATTCTCTTTAGCGTATTGTTCATCTGCACTCTCCATACGGATAGAGAGGCAGAATGATTGATACTCGTTAGCGTTCATCAATTGTATTTCTTATTCAGATAATTAAGAGAAACAGGCATAAGATCGAAATTACCATTGTTCACTTCGTGAAGCATTAAGATGCCACGCCAGTGATTATTCCCTTGTGGGCCTAGATAATCCTCATTATGCTCATAGCAACTACCAGCAATAATAGAAGTGAGCCGCCTACCATCTGCTGTATTAGCTGTTGCAATCTGCAAGCCTTGTTGATGGCCAGAGATGCAAGACATATGTTGCTTGTTCAGCTGAGCATTTGCAGTGCTACTAGGACGACCAGCCAAGCCAGTAACGAAATAATGACTAAATGCCACACCGTCGATAGTGACTGTCTCCAAGAAAGGAACGACACTATCCCAGAAGTCTTGATACTTAAGATCGTTAATAGAGATGAGACCTTCGAGCTTAGCATCATTATTGATTGCTTTATTAATACGCTGTTCGTGGTTCCCAAGTAGCATAATACATTCTGGCTGGTACAGCTTTTTCTTATTACGATATTGCTGTTCTGCATATTCGTAAATAGGAGTGAACAAGGCTACTTGAGCACTAACAGCTGCATCAATGTCTTTCGTATATCTACGTCCTTCAAAAGCTTTCTTACCTACGTCATAAGAACTTAAGCTTTCCATATCAGTGAAATCACCAAGACATACGATAATATCTGGGCGTTTTTCAACTACGTATTTTCCTATGTTAGTAAGGAAGTTGAAATCGTTTCCATGCTTCGCCTGCACATCTGGAATAACGAGGATTTTAGTCATTTAATAATGCCTTTATTGAAATAGGAAATAGCTTTTGTATTTCTTTATGAATTAAATTTGCAACAATACGAGATTCATATTGTGTATGCGGATCGAGACGTAATCGAAGCATATCTGCATACGCTCCTAATGTCCCACTCCACCACCACTCGGTCATCATTGCTTGAGGGAGAGCCATACGAGCTTGCTCAGGTGCTACCCCATCTTGAAGCATAGAATTATATTCTACTAAAGCATAGTCAAGATGATTACGAAAAGCCAAGCTAATAAACTTATCTTCAAGTATTCCATCGCTACCTTGTTTAGAATTGACAGGGCGACCTCTCCATTCTTTAGGAATATAAAACTCAGGCTCTTCATCTACGTATCTCCTACTCACTTCGTTCCAAGGCATGAAGCGGTGTTTTTGAAGCTGCCTAGCTACGAAGATGGGAGCCTTAATTTTGAAGGTTAGGAACGTATGATTGAAAGGGGAGAAGTGTTTATGCTTAGCTAGATAATTGATAAGCTTCTCGTCTGAAGCCCTTAACTTCCAGCATTCAATACGTTCTATAGGATATTCAGGAAAAGCGTTATCTTCTCTGTCTTTTTCTGTAACAGGACGTTCACCCCATTCCATTGTACTTTCTTTATGGAAAGATACCCTAGCAGCATTCACTACGCTAAGGTCATTCCCCATATGATTAATGTAATCTACTGTGATTTCAGAAATCTTCATCGTATATAAACGTATGTTGGTTTGTTTAACTTCTTCATACAAGAAATCATATGCTCTGTCCCTTTTGATTTACCATCCCAAATAGCTACTAGAGCATCTGCATAGTTCGCCATCTCTTGATTTCGTACGAAACCTGCTCTTTTACCTAACTCATCCCATTTAGGTATGAAACGTGTACAAGGTAATTGATTTACTTTAGCGTAATATTCACCATCTCTGTCTACGCCTATTGCACCCCCAGATACAACTTCTGTCACTTCAAAACCAGAAGATTCAACACCTTCAAATGTATTCTTAGCAACAAAACCATATCTACTTCCTGCAATAATTGTTTTCATACGTCCTCATATTGCTCTTTGAAAGACTTAATCAGTTCAGGATGCATATGCTGATAACAATCAGGAATATTAAGAACAGTAGATTTCTTTATGATTTCTGGATTATCATCATAAATACCTCTAATAAATTCATAGTTGTCCCGGTTAACAAACACCAGTTCATCTGCCCAAGCAATTAGCATTGGAGTGAGGGGCACTAAAGCATCTGGATAACTCCCGGCAGTACGAGTGTTGTATTTATGAGCATAAATCCTAGCTCCTGTAGCGCTACGGAGAATCCCCATGCTACAGATAAATACAACTTTCTTATCCTTTCCTTGATAAGGGTTTCTAACAACTCCGTCCTTACATTCCCTAATCTTAGCGCTAAGAGATTTAGGGTCTAGATGGCCTTCAAACAGATTCATTTTGTTCCATTTCTATTTCTAGCAATGCTAATGCTCTCCAAGCAACTTTAGCTGAGTGTCTAATACCGTCTGAATCTACTGTCCCTCTATCTATTAGATGACGAACAATACAATCAGCATGATCCATGCTTTTAGTCTTATCCCAATGTAAAGGCTGACCAGGATTATGCTGGTCATTACCTGCTTTAGATGTCTTAGCCACCTCTGCCAGAGCAAGAGGGAAGTAATCTAAGACACCTGTAGCAATAGGAATAGCTTTACGTTCAGTTGAATTCTCACTGAGTAGCAATTTTAAATCCTCGCAGGTTCATTTGTTCTTTGAAAGAATTTTGTACTTCTGCTTTCTCTTCATTAGGAATCTCCTTGAAATATCCTAGAATAAGGCCAGCAGCTTTAGGGGTGATAAGCTTATTTTTGGAATGGTCTTCGGCAATATTAGCCAACACCACAGCCCTATTACGATTCCGTAGCAAGCGGTCTGTAATGTCATGAAACAGCTCGAATCCTTTGAATGTCTTTTTAATATCGTTCATTTATTCCTTCGTTGTATATTTTCTTGCTTGCTAATATTCTTATGACAAGGCTTGCAAACTACCTCTAGCCCCTCCTTTTCACAGAACAATCTATCCACTACACCATCCCAACTATCAAATCCAGTAACAGGAATCACTGGCTTAATATGATTTACCTCAACAAGCTTAGCTGGGAACGTATCACTACAAGCTGAGCATCTATAGAACTTAGCAAGTCTTCCAGATGCGGGGTTGATTCTCTGTCCAACGCAAGCCTCGCTAAGAACTTTATATTTAGGAGGCCATCTCTGACTAGCGCTTCGGAGGCCGCCCTTGACGAAAGCGTGGTAACGAGCTTCTGACCATTCCCCATTATTTCTTGTCTTCTGTATCAATGGGGAACTCCCATAGTTTTACACTCCCATCTTCATTCAATTCTCTTGTCATCCAAAGAAGCCTCCCTTGTTCTAATAACTCATTCTCTGCAAGAGGCCCATACACCCCTCTATAAGCCTCTAGGACACGTTTAAATCCATCGTTAATATCATCACAGCCTTCCAGTATATTAAAAGCTTTAACAGCCCCACATTTAGGAAGACCGGGAACACTGTCTACTGGATCGCCGGTGAGACATTGTGCATAGAAGAAAAGAGTTCCGGTGCCTGACAGTTTTTTCCCATCCTCTGACAAGCGCAAGCTTCCCAAGGGGTCAACCAACACTGGTCCGAAGGAAGGCTGAGCCCCGAGTTCCCATGAATATATCCATCCGGGGACTTGTCTGAGGTCTTTGTCTCTTGTGCAAATGATAGCTGTTCCACCCAACCGGGTTTGTTCAATGGCCATAAGGTCATCTGCTTCCATCCCTTCTGAGATTCTTGTGTCGTATTGTGCTTTGACATATGCTTTTAAGTTGTAATAATGAAAAGGTTTATTGCTAGGACGATCTTTATATGGCTTACGTTTAGCAATGTCATATCTGAAATTCCCTACTCCAGAGATGAACAATGTAGGAGGCTGAGAAGCCCCCACCATTGCACATATATTTGCTATACGCTCGTCAATCATTTCCCTAGCATAATCAAAAGGCGGTGTACCATCTGATTGCCAGCCTGCTTCAGCAGCAAAACCCACTTCATAGAACAGAACATCACTGTCTATTAAAGGTTTCAATAATGTTCTCCATATCCGTTATTTTATCCTGACACCTTTGGAATTCAGCGCAAAGCCCAGCAACTTCGGCGCGAAGGTCCCGCACGGTACGTTCCAAACAATCCACATCGCTACTGACCGAAGATAATTCATAATTTTCTGCTTTGTTACGCAGAGAACGTTCAATATCATCTACTCTCCATTCTGTTCTAATATCAGCAAATCGCATATTAATAAGGATTGTCGTCAGCTTCTACAGCTTCTGCTTTAGGAGCTTCTTCCTTAGCAGTTTCTGTTGCTGGAGAAGGAGTAGGTTTCTCACCTAGCAACTTCTGAAGAGCACTACCTTGATAATTAAGATTACCAACAATCTTCTCCTTGACAAACTTAGGAAGTTTATTGAACACTGCTACGTCAGGAGCGTCTAAGTCAAACACTACAGGAGCATTAACAAGCTTAGGACACTTCTCAGCTTCCTTAGCACGCATTGGATTGACAGCTCCAATATTATCGTAAACCTTGTCACCAACCTTATTGTTGACGACAGTTACATTAATTGGCTGACCAATAGCTTTCGAGAAATCTCCATCGTACACACCATTAGGATCGAAAGCATTGTAACGCTGTGTACTCCTAGCCTTGTCTGCGAACAAGCCATAGAAAGGAAGCGTCTCATTCACCCAACGAGGCTTATCTTCAATATCCTTACCAGCTTCATCTTTCATGAACGTATCAACCAATTCATACGTAAGCATGATCTCCTGAACAGGAGGCTTAGTTTGTCCTTTAAATTCTCGTTGAGCTTGCAGGCCCAAATCAATCAATTGAACAAGCCTAGCAGGATAGGTTGCTGGCTCAAGATTATCTTGCTTAACGAATTGCTTTTCTGCACCAGCTTTATTAGCGTTTAAACCCATGATTATTCCTCTACAGTGTTAACAGTGATTTTAATAAAGTTTACATTAGCCATCGGAAAGATGTATTGTGTATCGTCATGTTCTTGAACGATAAAATAAGGCCCGTTAACAGAATATCCTTTAATATCTTCATGAACAGAAATCTTACCGTCTTGAAACTCAATTGTTACTGTCTGTTTCTTAACAATCGTAGGACCAACATCAACTACATCTTTACCAATTACGCTTAATTTATTTTTCATATATCTTTAATGAATGTTATACCAATTCTTACCTATAGCACCTTGTCCTAAGTGTGGACATTTAATGTTATAAAACTTTCCAGCCCAAGCAATCGAATCTTCACTCTCCTTCTTTACGATAGGTGCAATATCTTCATCACATTCCACATTGAATTCATCGTGCATCCAACAAACAGTTCCATACTCTTTTCCATATGTATATCCTAGAACATCCATACGCTTATGAAATCTATTATAGGCTGCTGCCATCATTATGGCCTCATCCGATTGCAATAAATATACTAACAACATATGTTCAGAAGGCACCTTAATAGGGCGACCATCTAAACCAGTTATTGTTCCATCGTAATATTCCATACGATTGTATTTAGGATTAAATCTTTTCTTAGCTGTAGCCTTCCATTCTTCTGTAAGTCTTTCCATTAGTTCTTCAAGACCGTCTAAGCCTTTGTAAAGCCTATTTCTTAGTTCAGCACCACTACCTGCTGGCTTCTTGGCTGTCTTAGCCAGTTTAGGATCGCGACCTCCGAACAATAAGCAATACATTACAGACTTGGCTGTATCTCTACTATCTAATTCTCCAATCTTCATTGTCATAGAATGATTGTCTGTGCCCTTCTTCTTGTCTCCAGACACCATAGCATCTATATAAGCTTGTCCTCCCATTCGGGCAGCAAGCATACGAAGCTGACAACCATCGCTATCTGTTCCTACTAATACCTTCCCTTTTGCTGAGGTAAAAATGGATCGTATCTGAATCCCATAGAAACTACCGGCTCTTGGAACATTAACGATACCTCTGTGGGTCGCTCGTCCTGTAACTGCAAGTGTGTTAACGATTGATGCAACTCTTCCATCTGGTCGTATAAGCTTTTCAAGCCCTTCAATCGAACTTCTTCTATGTCTACACTGTACACGCCTAGCAACAAGCTTTCCAATTTTACCCTCAACGCCCTCGAAAGGATCTTCTTTTGATAACTTAGGGCTAGTTCTCTCTCCCTCGTCATTCGTATTCCATTCTAAAGGTTCCCATCCAGAAGCTAATAAATAATCTTTTGTTTCATCATTGCTGTTTAAATCCGTTGTCCGAAAATGGATACGAGTAAAACAACCAACGATGGGCCTATCGTCAGGGTTGATATTGCCAGCAATACACCACCGTAAACTACTCTCTGAGTAAGCCCCACTCTTGAGGAAGGGTTTTTTGACATAGAATTCTTCACCTTTTTTAGATTCATCTACCTCCAATATCATTGGGAGTTTAGGAACAATAACTCTATCTATCCGTTCAATCCATTTAGTTAATTGACGTATACAGAAAGCTATTTGCTTTTTATCTACCAACCATCCGTATTGTTCTTGCTTTTGTAAGTTCTCGAATAATTTAAATGAAAGCAAGAAAGCGTTTTTCCAATTACCACCTTTAGCTTCTTTGAGCAAAGCTATATAGACAAGCTCTAGAATCTCTGTATCTTCAGCACAACGATGTAACATCTCCTCTGAGAATCTGTTCCATTCATTATGCTCTGGCTTACCTCTCCCTACTCTGTAGCCCCAGGCTTCAATGCTATGTGGGCCACATTTCTTATTAGGACAATTAAAAGGAACAATACGTTTAGGGTCTAGAAGTCTAGACATTATCAACGTATCTACTTTCTTCCCTTTATACTCGTAATTGAATAGCTTCTTCAGTACAGGGAGATCGTAGCCTAGTTCATTGTGCATAATAAGCACATCTACAGTATCAAGAAACTGTAACATCTCTTTGATCTGGTGTGGATAGAATTTAAATACTTCTTTTGTGTTGAAATCCTTAAACACTCCACACCAGACAACTGACACTGTATCTAGAAAACCATCAGCTTCAATATCTCCTAATACTATTTTCATGAATCGTCTTTGTAACTTAAAGAGGTTCTAATTTGATCTAGAGATACTAAACATCTGTCGTAAGTTGGCATTAGATTCTCAGGACAGCAATTCAAATACCTTCTATCAATAGGTTGGCCTACTTCAAAAGGATACCTAATAGATGAAAAATGTACGTGTCCATGAAGATTAGTTTTCCCTCTAAGCTCTTCAGGGTGTATAGGAGCATGGCTCAACCAGAACTCTTTATATTTGAGAATTCCATACACTTCTTTAAAGTATTTTAAGTATGCTTGAGTGTTTAATTGATCATGATTACCACGTACAAGATATTTAGTTCCCGGAAGATCAGCAAACTCTTCAACAGCATCCATTGTAAAAGCTGCATCTCCTAGAACATACACAAAATCTCTCTTATGTACTAGGTCTTTCCAATCATTCTTAATTAGAAGCGTGTTATCCTCTTCTGTAGAGATTCCTAAAAGTCCTCTAAACTTGCCAATACCTTTATGTCCGAAATGTAAGTCACTACAAAACCATACATTACTCACGATATATCTCCTTCAATTCATTCCTGAATCTCTGTATCACTTGATGGATTTGAGCATATGAATATGGAAGCAAAGCACTAATATCCTTAGCAGAATATTCTTGCGTAAAGAACAGCGTAAGTATTTCTTTCTGAACTACTGGACGCTTATCAATCATCTCGTAGATTTCTGCCATCACCCTAGTGGGGTAGATGTATTCTACTGCTTGATCTTCTTCCTCTTCGTATTCAACTGTAGCATATCCTTTCTGAGTGTTCTTAAACTCTCTAAGGACATTGTTAAGGATTGTATGAAACCATCTATCCAGATTAGTTCCATCAAAACTCTTCTGATATTTAATAGCTCGGGCATAAGCTTCTTGTACAACATCTTCAGCATCTTCTGGGGTTCCTGCCCTAAACCCCATCTTCTTAATAAGCTTACGCCTATTCTCGATGAAGTGTTGTTCAATTATGGGAATGTACATTGTAAGCAAATTCTTTATGATTATCTTCTCTAGCTTTATCTGCTACCTGTTTCGCTTTTTCAAGGGTACTAAAACTGCCAAAACTTTTTCTAACACCATTTACATGCATAGTTACAGAATAAGAAGAGGTCTTTTTGTTATAATGCACATTTTTAACACCAGAGATGTTGTTACTGGACACTTTAGAGTTGCGTCTATTACCTGCTCTAGAAGTTTTTCGTAAATTAATTCTTTTGTTGTCTGACACATCCCCATTGATATGATCAACCACATTAGGGAAGACCCCATCCTCTAAAAGAAAAACTAACCTGTGTAAATAGTAGGATTTTCCATCTATATTCACTTTTTTATAACCTTGATCTTGTGTATTATTACATACAGACCCTGCTGAAACTCTTCCTTTATTTATTTTCCATGTAAATAAACCTGTATTAGGGTCATAGCTTAGCAAACTTTCTAAATATTTTTTATCCATTAGTGTCTTTCAAGAAATACCTTCTATCGTCTTTCTTATAGTTATTAGACAATTATTTATTTATTTCTACAAATAAGCCACTGTTTTTATCCCAATACAGTCCAAACCTACCAGTTTCTCCGAATTCTCTGTCTTCTAATAAGATAAGAGTTCTAAGGTTTCTTTCCTCGATAGAAAGTGAGGGATCACGATTTCCTTGAAGACCGAGCATAAGGTTACAACTTCTAGCCATAGCCCTACTACCAGCAAACTGACTGCTAAGAACTTCTCCACCACGTTCGTGTGGGTGTCCAGACTCAGGATTGCGGAGGTGGCAAAATATGAAGATAACAACATTAAGATCAAGGGCCATAGCTGCAAGCTCTTGGGCAATTTCCTGAAGTTTCGTATTAGCATCTGCTGCATTCATTCCATTCGTAAAATTGGTAATTGGATCAATGATGATAGCCTGACACCCTTCTAAAGCAGCTTGTCTAATGTCCCCCTTAAGCGTATTAAAATCCACATGTTGATAAAGATTAAGCATAAATAGATTACCGCGAAGAACATCGCCAGCTCTGTCGTATGCGGATTCGTCAAATGGTTTATTAGGATCATGGAAAAACTTGCCAACAAGCTTACCAGCGACAAGCTTGTAAGTTTTGTTATTTGATTCCTCAGGCTTAACAAGGAATACCTTCCATTTATGTTCTTTAATGAAGTGGGCAGCAAGTGTGTTAACCACTTCTGATTTCCCTTGCTTTTGTCCTGCTCCAATATAGATTGTCTCCCCCAGCCTAATGCCTCTTGTAGCCTCTGTAATGTGCTTCCAAGGCCACGAAAACCCATAGACAGGGGGTACCTTAGCTTTATCATGTAAATCGTCTCCAGACACTAGCCTAGTGTTCTTAGGTTTCTCAGCATTGAATTGACAAGCGTTATAACATGCCTTACTACGTCCTTGGATAAGACATTCGTTAGCATCTTTAGCTGGAAGAATTGCCACCTTAGCCTCAGGCACAATCCTAATAACTTCATCTACAGCTTTACGACCGGGAACATCCATGTCAAAGACTAGGATGATCTCTTTAAACACTTGACGTATCTCTTTAAGACAGCTTCCTATCTGCTTAGCTGCTCCAGATGCTCCATTAGATAGAGAGACAATAGCTGGAGACATATCAGCATATGGGGTGCCTTTGTTATGATCTTTAAAGATTTGATATAATGCTACAGCATCAAGCTCCCCTTCAGTGATGAATAATTTCTTACCACCAGCAGCAACAGCTTGATTCCATCCAAACAGATCAACCCCTTTAATATCTCCAATGCTCCACATACGCTTATCTTCAATCAAGCGTACCTTATATCCAGAGAGAACGTCTCCTTTATAATATGGATAGTAATGGCTTACAGGTGTTGTACCATCCATTTCAGATAGTCCAATTCTAATACCATAGTAGCTAAGCGATTCTCGGCGCAATCCTCGTTCCGGTAGGGATACTGTAGTATATTCTCCAACATCTCTAATCTCTTTATCAATTTCTTCTTGCGTCTTGATAATACGATTAGGTTTATAACCGGCAGGCTTGTCACCATAAGGGTTAGGAACGACAGTACCGCAAGAAAAACAATAGCCATCGAATGTTCCATCATCTTTTAAAAATACTTGTAAACCATTTTTGCTATTACATTTGTCTGAATTATGTGCTATTTTTTCTATGCATTTGCTCATCAACAATCTCCACTTCTGCCCAAGCTTTTAAATGAATTACATCCCCATCTACAGTTGTACAATAAGAATACATCCCATCAATATGATGGAATTTAATCATTTGTCCAACATCTACAGCAACACCTCCGGGAGGAGGAACTTCTGCCTCTTTTACTACTATCCATGTATGGTTAGGAACTTCGTATAGTTTCATGTTACTCTTTCTATTAATCGTCTAGAAAATTTCAACAACTCATCTTTAAATGTAAAATTTGTTGTTGTGGGCCAGAGTTTATATATCTCCGCATCGCTGATATGTGGCGGCTTTTCTGCTCGCCCTCGTAGTCGGCCTGCCGCGTGTCCTGCTTTGAAGCCTTCGACGTATTGCGGATGGCGTGGATTGGTAGGCTCCGGCTCTTTGCGCATGATGGCGCACGCCTCTTCCCACAACTTTTGCTCTTCATATGTCGTTATGAATGGCCGCATCAGCGCAGCCAGCACCTTCGCGTGTTCTTCTTTTGTCACGATTGCCTGCCTTTCCGACACGTTGCAAGCCAGTCACTCATGGCTTGGGCGTCTTCGCGGGTGAGGAAGACTAAGCCCTTGTCCAGTCTTATGGTGTCGTACTCCGCGCCATCCCACACACATCTAGGATGTAAATCTGTTGTTTGACAATAGTAGACCGTCCCCATCGCAGGTGCCTCCACCTCCGGCGCAACAAGCGTTTTGCTCTTGGTAGGCATCCCGTCAACTGAGTATCCAATCGTCACCATGCGCTTTGGGGCTGGCTTCCAGCGATACTGCCCACTAATACCACGCATCAGCGAATCAAGGTCGCATTCAACCCACCCCCATCCAGCGTTAGGACGTTGCTCAATCAGGGTGCGCGGATCAACCCCAACCTTTCCGCCTTTCACATACTCGTACCATGCGCGAGCAAACTCTATTTCAAACTCTGGGCCGGTGTATTCTTTTTGGGTCATTTAACTATTCCCCACAAAATAATCAAGATGCCGACAATTACGCCGACGAAAATTACCAATCCAATTGCTTCGTTGTATGTCATTCTGTCGCTCCTTTGATGTGTGCCTCTACCATCCGTGCATAGCGAATATGTCTACACCAGCCGGGTTTTTGTGGCGTGTCTTTGCAGGCTTTATCCCACATTAATTGAGCGTCCTCATCGCTCATCGGACGTACCGGGTGGGTGAATAGTGGTGTCGCATTTTCGGGATGAGGCTCCTTCTGATCTGCATAGTGGTTGCAACCCCAGCGATCTACCCAATGCATACAGAAGGGCGCTACTGCGCTAGTTTGTGGTTTGATTTCAGTCATTGGCTGTCTCTTTAAAAGGCTTAAACAAAGCAGGGATTTGCTTTTGATTAAAATATACAGCAGCTTCCACTCTATCTACGAATGATTGAAGGAAATTCCTAGCCCCTATTGGGTCAACAGATGCTTCCATCTTAGCGAAATCATCCAAATCATCAATAGCTGTACGAGCTGCTTTTATACTCTTTTCCCAATCTCTAATATCCACTTCACTAATCATACACTTGGTCCTTCTTTCTTAGGTTTAATAGGAATTACAATCATTACACCAGCAGCACAAGTAGCAATTACGTTATATCCATCCTTATACACCCAACTATTAGTTTCAAGTTCTGTACGAAACTTATCTAGCTCAAGCCCCAATGCTCCACAGAACGTTTGAGCAATGATAGCATCCTTCAAGCTTTCTTCCTTAACGCCTGAGCAGGCAGAAAGGAATACAGCTAGGCTTAAAATAATATATTTCATAATCACTCCAAAGGTTCTTCTTCTACATCAGGAATACCTACAACCCTAGGCCGAGGAGGAATAGCAAGAGGATCAACACGAACACGAGGAGCAGGATTAACCCTATTAGGCATAGCCCTAACATGTTCCATCATAATTTCATCCAGAACTGCTCGATTAGGATTAAGTCCAGCAACCACATGCTCATGACCATCCACCCCATTCTCCCAGCGTATGTCAGCAGCATTAATAGCTGGCCAAGGCTTAATCATAAGCATCTCTATTTCAGGAGCTTCCTCCGGCTCTTTCTCTGCTTTCTCTTTCTTAACCTTCTGCTTCTTCTCATATATAGCATATGCTGCTGGATAATCAAGAGACAATGAGAAATTACGAATGATGTCCTTGTCCATCCCTTTATATTCAAATTCCTTAAATACATCTCCTAATACTTCTTTGACAAAAGGAATGGTATGAAGTTCCCTAAATCTATTAAATATAGATACAGGAGACTCATGCTTAAGAGCATATTGCTTAATAGCATCAATAGCTTTGCACCAATCAGTGATGCGTTTAGCATCCATAGTGCCTGCTAAGCCTCGGAATTCAATGCTTCCGTATTTCATCAGAGCTTCCAGATTAAGGGAAGAATAACGAATCATATCTCTAGGAATAGCACCAATATCTGCAATACCATTCTTAAACAGGCGCTCAGAGAGATCAATAACACCTTCTGAATCTTCTGATCGTAAGCAGAAGCGATTACCTTTACGCTCGTCTCCACAATAATTTATCATCACATTCTCGAGGAGAGAATAGACGTAGATGATGTTGAGGAGGGTAGGCTCTTCTAGTTTCTGTACATTCAAATGTACATGAACAGAAGTACGGAAGCTAAACTTCACTGCTGCTCCAGATTCCTTAAGTGTGTCATTAAGCACACCTACAGCCTTGCTAACAGCATTGAGAACAATAGGCTTCTTCAAGATGTATTCAACACCACCATTACGAAGGCTATGGTCAACATCTACACGCCAATAGGAACGAGGTTTAGCACCTAAGCCAGCCCCTTCCATCTCAATCTCAATACCATAATCACCATCTTGTTTATGTTCAGGACTAAGATGTAATAGTTCAAAGATATTGCTCATATTTATCTCCAATTAACAATTCCAAATGCTCATTACCTTCGGTAAAGACAAGCTTACCGTCTACGTAGTTACCAACAAACTTGGTTTTATAGATTAGCTTCTTATGTGAAGCTGCATCTTTCTCCTTAGCTAAGCAGAATTGCTTATCAAATGCTACAGCATAACAATTCTTCTTATCAATCATTTCTACTGCTACTTCCAGAGGAGGGTATTTATTGAGGATTGCTTCCCCCATCTCCTTGGTTTTAAATGTTAGCAGATGCTGTTTAGTCTCATCAGAACCTGAGGGATAGGCTACAGGCATGTCTGGAAACCTCATATTACCTGCATTATGTCCAATCCCCATTTTACGAATAGGAATCCTAGAGACGTAGATGACAGACTTACAAGTGTTAACCATCCCAATACGAGTACGACAAGCTGTAAAATCCTTACGACTGAAAGGTGCCTCGGCCTGCCTACCTGTAAGAAGATTGACATACCTAACAACGTCTGCTGTAGTTCTGTCTATGTATACAGGACCCTCCTTATACATAACAATATTCTTGAAATATTGCTGTTCTACATCCGCTGCTGATAAAATTTCATCCATAGCAAACCTCTAAGTTTTCCTTTTTAATGATAGCTTCGGCCTTCTTCAGGTTAGACGTATTGATAATCTCCTGAATATCTCCATACTTATCGGCCAGGATATTACCATTCATAACATTCTCTAAGCCCCGCACAGCGTTGCGATAGACAAAACGCATGAGAGTTTCAGACCTAAGCCAAGCATTAGAAAGAGTACGATACTCAACTCCATAAGGCTTATAACGAACAGCGCCAGCTTTGCCATACATTTCCCTACGTTCAATCTCTGCATCATAGAACAAGCTCGTTAGCCCAAGATAATAGTCTAATTGTTTGGCAACAATGTTGCAATCGTTAACATGCCCTGCATCACCAACCTCTTTATCTGTTGTCCAGCCAATATGTAAATGGCCAGAGGCAGTACGCATAGGGCGATCTCCATCAGGACGAGGGTTAGACTGTCCATTCCATGCGTTATAGTCAGGATCACAGCCAAGCTCAAGAGCTTCCTTAGGTTGCTCCTTCATGTAGCCACTATCGAAATGGGCTACAGGAGATACAACTACCTCGTATGTAGGCACCATCAATTTCATTTGATTGAATACGTCTTGTACATTAAAGACAAACTCATCTTCAGTAGCGGCTGGATCAATATTAAATTCCAATGCCATACCGTCTACTTGCACTGCTCCACTGCGTACCTTTTGAGGATGTTTCTTGTCTCCCTTAATCAGGTTGTAAGCACTCTTAAAGATGCCTTTCTGTTTAACAAACACTTCTGGATCGCAACCAATTAGAATCTTCGTCATTTCATATTACTCCTAAATTAATAAACACGTTTAAGAACAGGGTTGTGTTCTTTGATTTCTGGATAAGCATCTACACAAGTGCCACAAAAGCACTGACCACAATCGTTGATACGATTACCATGATCTTCTGCGAACAGATGATCGAAACACCAATCACAATTGCTAAATTTATCTTCCCACTCCTTCTTAGTAAGCATGTGCCCTTTACCATCATCGTAAATACACAGGGCAGGATCATCCTCAGGAACGTCCTTGTAAGTATTTACGGATACTCTGAAAAAACCTCCAGCACCTTTAGTATGCACCCAATTACCAATGTCAGCAATAATACTCTTCCCAATCTTCTTGAGAGGAGATTTATCATTGTTGATGTACATACTAATAGGCAGAGTAGGACGTAATGGGTCTCTCAAGACCAGGAATTTAGCCCCATACGTATTAACATCACTCTCAATAACATTCAATAGTACATTCCTACTGCCAGCATACCCCTCTATGTCCGAGTCCGAAACCAAATTTTTTTTAGTAATCGTAGTGGATGGAGGAGGAAGAGCGACAACTTTATTCTTTTGTTGCGGGGCTGTTGCAGAGGAGTTCCATCCTTGCTGCTGTTGTCTAATAGCCCCACTCTGAAAATTTCCACCAGTGTAGTGAGTAATAGGAGGCTTAAAATTAGACTTCATATCAATTGCCTTAGGCTTATGTACATGTCCTTTAGCATCAATATCAAAAGCATAATGAATATCTGCTGGTACTTCCTTAACTTCTTCAATATCCAAATCATGCTTAGCACATGCAACACTAAGCATCCAAGGCTCAGATGCCCAAAGGACAATCTTTGTACTCTTGGAATGTGCATACCAAAGAGGCCGTTCCTTATTACGTAGAAAATTCAGAGTTTCTTCGTTCTTATTCCACCACACCAAGGCATAAGCACCATCAACAGTATCAATAGCATCACGCAAACCCTCTTGTTCAATGTGATGATATAGATTCTCACTGTCAACGACAAACGTATTAGCATCTTTAAGCTTGGATTTGTTACGCAGTGTACCGTTATGCACACCAACTAGCGTATCAAATTCAAATGGATGAGCATTCGCCTTATTAACGGCTCCTTGTGTAGCAAAGCGATTGTGTCCAATCACTACACGATTCTGTTTGTTAATAGTGTTCTCGTATTTCTTGAGATTGAACAACTCAAAAGCTGGACCTACTGTCTTAACGACAACAGCATCACCAAACTTAGGAATAGCAGCAATACCTGTACTGTCTTCCCCTCGTACAGTGTCAAGAATCAAGAGAGTACGTAAAATTTTATCTTCTTTAGCGGTGAGATCACCAGCAACGCCAACCAAGCCACACATAGGAATCCTTAGAGATTGATGAAATATTCAACGATAGCATTCTCTGCTTCGTCTGTAATTCTAGGGCCAGAATTAGCCTCAAGAATACGAAAGTCTTTCTTGTTATTAGCCACTACATCAAAGCCCACGTAGTCAATGCCAATAGCTTTAGCTGCACGTAAGCAATGCTCATCCATAACTTCAAAAGCTTTAGCGGGCTGCTTATTGAAGTACCAATCGCCATTGTCCTCAGCCTTGTAATATCGTCCAACAATCTCATTCTTAAACACCATAATTCGATATTCATATTTGTGTTCAAAGTATTCTGAGAAGAGGACGCCATTAGGCACTTGATCGTTGTTCTCATGGTAATGCAATCCTTCAGCCTTACGACCATTAATCTTATCCCTAATAACCACCCAATCCCAATGCTTGGGAATGTCTGCTTTGTTAGTACAATATTCTACCGTTGCAACCTTAGCTTTGATAAGAGCGTCAAAAGTACGTGGTTTACGCACACAAGTAGCCACTGCCCCAGCACTATTAATCCGATTATTGTGGACAGTATAGCCGCTACAACCATACGAAAAAACATAGTCATACTTCTTCAAATCCGTGCTGTACATATCCCCATATCGGAATACGTCTGCCATAACACCATTATTCTTCAATGCTTTAGCAAGAACTTTGCTAGAAATTCCTGCCACAGAATGAATGATAGCTACCTTAAGAACCATTGCGTTCATCCTTAGAACGGGCTTGTCCCTGCTGATGTTTACGACCAGGCCCTTTCTTACTAAAATGTGCCCAAGGACGCTGAGAAACCATCAGCTTACGAGCATAGGCATAATAGCCTAGAATGTAATTAATATTAAACATTAAAAAACTCCTCAATTAGCGAATGAAAATACACCTGCAACGAATCATAGCCATTGAATTCTGGATGAGGCTGAAAGCATAAGCATTTGGTATGCTCATAATAAACCACCTCAATATCCTCCTTAGACACATCTTTCTTAAATACTTCCTGATCATACCATTCCCTAATACCACCAATGGCGCTAGAAGCCACCAGAACGGCCTCAGGAGAGGGCATCATCATTTGGTGATGGGTAGATGAGGCATACACTGCTTCGCCTGTCCTACGGTCTGTAATCGTATGAGCGTTTGTATGTCCTGAGACATGCTGATACATACGTCCACCAGACATTACATTAAGGAATTGCCCACCTCTACAGATTCCTACCATTGGAACCTCATCTACTAGGCACATATCGAAGATGAGCTTCTCTTCCTTATCCCGATATACATCATTGCCTGTATACGGATGGGGAGCATCTCCGTAATAAGCAGGAGTGACATCTGCTCCACCAGTAAAGCAAACAACATCTGCTTCATGAATCATATCCGTAAGCAGATAGCCAACTTTACGAAAAAGAGCAGAATACTGAGGGCTTCCGTTAACAATAAATACTTTCTTCATTTCACTTCCTTAAAGAGTTTCTCAAGAGCATCACCAACAGCTTTGAAAGAATCAGACAAATCTTTCTGCTCCTCTCCAAACTTAGCCGCAACAATAGGCACCATACGATTGTTTACAAATTCTTGGAATCTATTTCCCCCTCCCATCTCTGGAAGAATCATTCGAGAATTAATCCCTTCGTATACCTTACGGCCATTCTTATACGTATCAGTTGTCTTAAAGTGATAACCTTTCGTAAAGAATTTAATGATAGCTTCCATACTGTTAGCTGGACTCATCACCTTATGTCCATTAGTAATAACAGCTTTGCCTACAACACCATTAGTATTAACAGTGAAGCATGTCGTAAGCAAATAAGCAGTGTGCTCACAATAGCCCATCTCTAATGCTTTCTTAAAGCTTGCAAAGTTATTAGGAAATTCACTAGCTTCACGTAAAGCTACAGCAGCCCCCAATATTTCATGATATGGACGCTCAAGATTCATAGAAGCACAATTGGCAACAGCATCCTTAGCATCTTTGACAAGATGAGCATTAGCCCAAGGACTACGATTGATCATGTAATCAACGTAAGATACGTAGGAATCTTTATTCCTAGCATTGTTATAATGCCCAAGCAAATGTAGAGCTACAGCAATAGGCTCTTTTTCATAGGCTTCATCATGGCAATTAGGGCCAATACGAGCATGACAAGCATCCTGCTTTTGAAAGCGTGTCTTCCCATTAGCATATTTAACAGCATATGAGCAAGTGCCTGGATTTGTTCCAACCATACTTGCTGTTAATTCTTTACGCAAGCCAGTAGGATCACCTTCAAGAGCTAAGGGCTTAACCTTTAAAGCTTTAGGAGGCTTTGGAGGCTTAACCTTTAAAGCTTTAGGAGGCTTTGGAGGCTTAACATTAACAGCTTTACGTATACGCCTAAAGCAACGCTCATCCCAATTAATGTCTTCATGTTGCAATAAATCAGAATTATGAAGATATCTAACGATGAACGTTTTTCCTAGATACTCTTCCATTCTCCCAATGTAATAGGCTTTATTATCAGCTTTACGTGTATCAATCACCTTAACCAAGTCACCATTTTCAAATTTACGCATGTTTTTCCTCTAATTTGTAACAATTTCAAAAGATTTAGTCGAGAAACGACTGAATTTCCGATATAAGGAATACCTTAAGTATTATATTAGATTATCTTAAGAGTGAGCGATTAGCGAACCTTAAGAAGCGAGTGAGAATAATACTAGGATACCTTAAGAGTGAACGAAGTGAACCTTAAGAATACTCTCAAATTACCACTTCGTATAGATAGTGTTCTTAGTTTCAAAATCTCCATTAGGATGTTTAACAATCACTTCTGATGTATGTACCAATGTCTTATTGGATACAAGAGGGGAAGTGTGATCTACTGGAATGACGTTAGCAGAATGCCCCACTTCAATGTAATCAAACCTTGAAGGGGTGTAACGTACAGTAGGCTTGCTAGGTTGTGGCATGATAGCTTCCTTGAAATGATGGTGGAATCTATTGGATTTGAACCAATGACCAAGCGATTATGAGTCGCCTGCTCTACCACTGAGCTAAGATTCCTGATTGATTGGTACGCCATAAGGGAATCGAACCCCTGACCCTCAGCTTAGAAGGCTGATGCTCTATCCAACTGAGCTAATGGCGTGATTGGTGCAAGAGACGGGAATCGAACCCGTATGATATTTCTATCGTCAGATTTTAAGTCTGATGTGTCTGCCTATTTCACCACTCTTGCTATTGATTAAATAGGGTATAAACGTGGAGCGTAACCAACATCCCAACCTTCCGCTTTGGCACCCCACCAACCACAGAATTTACTAGCCCATGTTGCAGACACAACTGGAGGATGTCCATACTTCCTACCTAAGAAGTAGTAATACACCCACATCTCGGTCATACCATCTCCACGGATTTGAGCTTACCCGTTTCTCCATCAAATGTGGCTTTGATGTTATCTGATCCAGATTTTTTCTTAGCCCAATAAGAAGAGGTTTGAGCACTATTCAGCATTCGTTCTGTAGATGAATACTCGTCGTATTCTATCCAACTAGCACGACCATAGCGCACCATATCAGGCTCCGGCTTGCTACGATATTCCATGTAAGGATACCAATCTGGTTTAGGAGAATCAAACCATTCACCATTTTGGTTATCTCTACATTGAATCTTAGCACCATCCGCCCATGCTTTTATTAAAGCAGCATGGATATGAGGAGTAGATTTAGTCATAGGTTCTACCAATTCAAAACGTTTTTCATACCAACCACTACGAGGGTCTTGCCCTTCGATGCATATTAATACCTCGTTATACATTGGTAGCAAATTAGATACCTTATAAATAGAATTAAGTTTAAGGAATTTATCTGCTTCTATACACTTAACCCTATCTCCAATTTTAAGTTTAGGCATGATATTCTCCTAAATCACCCATGCACCATCATGTCAAAAGCGTTACGCTTACCAACATGATTGTTCCATGGAATATCCTTGTCACTGCCCTTCACCTTTCCAGCATAGAAGTCTGGAGCATGCAAAAGCTTAGCCGTTTTGAATGACAGATTAGCATTCCAATCAGGACGATTGATAACACCAGCTCCATTGTTAGGAGCTTTAATCAAATAGGAAATGCAACCCTTTGATGCTTCAGTGTCAATCGCTTTATGTGCGCTACGCATCACCCGAAGATTGATGATAGCTTGACGCATAGTAGTGTTGATCTTATGTGTAGCAGACATGGAAATCTCCAATAAAAAAAAAGCCTGGAATTCAGGCAATGTATTAGTGCAACAAACACTAAATCAAAGGGCACTATCTCTAATGCCCTTCAATTTGTTGTTTAGTTATTCTTGCTTAGCTGGTTCCTCTTGAACATCAAAGCCCAGATCGTCCATAATTGCAATGATGGAATCAGCATCAATGCCACCTTTGATAACAGCACGCATGAAGTCAGCCTGACTGATTTTATTCTTTGTTGCTTTCTTGAGCAACACTTCAATAGTGTGTGTCACAGCATCGAGAGAGAATTCTTTCTTTTCCATCTCAATATTGCGATCAGCCCACGACCACAGATTGTTCATTGGGTCATCAAGAAACACCAATGCTTTAGCTGATACATCATCATAATGTTTCTTCGATTTTTTCAAGAAAGCATTCCCCTCATTGTTCATAATGAAGCCTGTAAATTCCTTGCAGAAAAGAATGAAAGCTTTCTTATTGACCGGCGTAAGCACAGCGATAGTGCGATTGATATATCCAATATCCCCTTTGGTATCTCCATCACAATGAAGCGCATAAAGCACGTCACGGCTAAGGGTTTGCAAGGTGGCTTTGGTAATCTTTTCAGATTGTGTCAGGGTTTCGAGAGTTTGAACGAAAGAAGCGACAAACTCATTTGCTTTGAAAGGCATAATTATCTCCGATAAGGTTTGCCCAAAATTAGGCGGGTTTGTACAGTATGTACACTAATGCCCTACTGTCACTAGGGCATGGATTTACATACTATCGAATTAACAATAGGTTAGCAAACCAATAGATATATCCGGCCATTTAATACTATTCATCACTGATTTACCATCTAGATTCTGTTACGTATAGTGTGATTGTCGTATACGTAAGGGAGAATAAAGCATGAT
>ERZ724508.145-NODE-145-length-50567-cov-6.260691_pt1 | contig 50567 bp, 43 predicted proteins | sample MGYA00376041_ERZ724508 | MGnify/ENA primary metagenome ERZ724508 (study PRJEB28724, sample SAMN07190887) | wastewater metagenome | isolation source: effluent of sewage treatment plant in Hong Hong | place: USA: Christiansburg, Virginia | collected 2016-03-01 ...
GTATTGTAAAATTATCAATTTTATTTTAAATTTCCTTAACTAAACGACATTGATTTTTATGTACATATTGTTGTTTATATTCAGAATAACCTAGCTTTTTATATAACAACAGATTCTTTTCACTTTTGTAACCAGTAAATAATTCGAAGCGTTTTGTCTTTTCAAAATGTGCTTCAATACTTTTCATAAGGATTTTTCCTAATCCTTGATTTTGAAATTCTTTATGTACAAATAGCTTACCAATTATACATGTATCTGATTCAACGTGTCCTCTAACAGAACCTATAATTTTCCCATCGAATTCCATTTTAAAAAATACTTCTTTTTGAAAATCTAGCTGAATGGATGCAAAAGTTTGTGTTAATGGAGTAATTGTAAAATCATTGTATAAAATGGCTTCTTCTAAATAACATGCTTTTTGCAGTTCTAATAGTTGCTCAAGATCTGATTCTACGGCTATTGATATGTTCATTCTTAATTAATAATAAGCTACTCTTTAAATATCAATTCTTTCAGTAGTAAAAACAATAGCTGGTAATAAATTTAACATTGTCTGCTTTTTAAATAAAACCTTGAATGTTTGTTATAACGAAAAGAGGGTGGTGTGTTATTTATGATAATGGATAATGATCCTCTCTCACTCAACAATCACTGCACTCTGAGATAAAATTTCTACCTCATTTTTAAGTACACTTAAATCAGCGGGTGATGTATCACTTCCTCTTAGGCGCCAAATAAAACATTGATAGGTATAGATTCCGTTTTTAAATTCAAAATGATGATTGCCACCACTGCCATCCATAAATACTTCGCCATTGGTTAAAATCAAATCGGGTTTTTCGCTCATCGGTTTGGAAATAGGCCAAGAGGCATACCGGTATTTGCCATTGTTTAATTGATCAATACGTATTCTGAATTTTGCAGTTTCTAATACATACTCTGGATTTTTAAATTCGGTTAAAGTAGGATATAACTTCTTTTTATCTGCTTTGATGATATTTTTTTGTTTTGTTTTTTCAAGGCTAGATTGATAGTTGATCGCAATTATTTTCCCTTCGGTATCCATCCAAACCTCACCACGATTCAACATAATCCCTCTCCAGCCCATTTCTGACCAATCTGTTGCAGCATCCGAATCTATGATTAAATTTTTCAACGAGTCATCAAAGATTTCATCATATCTTAAAATGAAATCTTCTTTGGTTTTAATATCGGGAATTGGGTAATCTCGTTTTAATGGATAAGAAATCATTTTCGCAATCTCTTTGCTATTGTTATTAATCACATGCCCAATGAATATGTTGATTTTGGTTTGGTATTCTTGTCTTAGTTTTTGACCGAAACTAGTATGAAATGCGCTTGCAATAAATAATAAAAAGGGGAATAAAAATTTCATAGATAAAAGTTTAATTTGGTTGAAGGGTATAATGTACAAAAAACATTCAACTAACTTAACGTGTAATTATATGTTTTTTATGAAAAATTTGAGCGTATTTTAAATAGCTTACATTTTAACAAAATCTCCTGTCTTACCCATTCAATCCAATAAATCCCAGTTCAGAAAAAGGGCGAAAATGTATACTCATTGTCTGAACCCTTATTTATATTGGTTTCAGGGACACACAGGAAATTACACCAATTCTAAATTGAAAATAGTCCAAAATATATTTTATATCGTTGACCAGAAAAGACCCAACAGCATTTAGATTCGGGTTTAGATTACGTCCCAAACTAATTTAAAGTCCTTTATGATTTAATAAGAGAAGTTTATTTGATGCATCAATGGTAATGCATTTTTTTGTGTTAAACGATAGTAAAGCCTATTTGTGCTAAGTTTTATTTTTATAAGACAATTACTGCGTATTGATTTTTTCAAGAAAAACTAAACTGAGTTCTTCGTGTATATATTGTTTTTTATATTCAGAATACCCCAATTTTTTGTAGAGTAATATGTTTTTTGTGCTCTTGAAACCCGTAAATAATTCAAAGCGGTTTGGACTATTAAAATGTGATTCAATACCGTTCATTAAGGCTTTTCCGAGTCCTTGATTTCTAAAATCTTTGTGAACTAGAAGCCTTCCAATTTTACACGTGTTTGATTCTACATATCCTCGAACAGAGCCTATGATATTTCTATCGAATTCGATTTTTAGAAATACTTCCTTCCGAAAATCAAGTTTAATGGACGCCAAGGTTTGTGTTACAGGAGGAATTGTAAAATCATTATATAAAATGGCTTCCTCTAAATAACAGGATGTTTGCAGTTCTAATAGTTGCTCAAGATCTGTTTCTACGACTATTGATATTAAGCTACGAGTTAACTATCCAGTCTATTGATGTTAAAAACAACATATTAAAACTAATTTTATGAAGACAGCAACTTGGTATACACCAATATTATTAATGGATACTTATTACGAATTTAATTCTAATATCAATATCAAAACAACAATTAAAAGACATAAGGGCGAATAATATTTCGTGTCTTGCTGACCAAATGTTGTATGTTTAATTTTCTTGAAAAAACCAGCATATTTAAAATCACCGATTGCTCGTATTGTGAAGATTGCTGCAAGGATCCATAATCCGTAACTGCTAATCCATAAAGGTATTGAAACAGCTATAAATCCTGCTTTTAATAAAATAAAAAGACCCATAAATAGTAATCCAACTGCTACAATTAAGGTAGGAACAACTCCCGGCATTTTTGGTTTAATCCCATCGTCCATGGTTGGGTAAACCGCTTCGCTTCCCCAGCGCCCACCTATCGCCCAATAGAAATGAATGCTTGATAAAAAAAGAAAAATTACAAACAATAAAATTGATATTAGGGGTATCATTATTTAATAAGTTGGTACGGTTCAATATTAATGCTTTAACGTGTAATAACCATATGTAGGTATCACTAATTACATTTTGGTCTTTTAAGCTCGGTCGTTGGAACAAAGATTGCAAAGATGGACTGTGTGTCACATTCTATGGGTAGGGTTGACGGCTAGTGTGTACCACTATAGCCGTGAACTTAAGTGATTTGCATTTCATACTTTAGTGGTTGGTAGTTTAAGTGTAATAATTAGTAGTGGTTAAACATAGAGAACAAACACTTAAACGTACCGAACCACGGCTTATTTTCAATAGACTCTAAACATGCCGTGGTTTGGTACGTTTACGCAGCAGTATTATAGATAATGCGAAATTGTTCTTTTGCGTAAACTACCAACCACCTTTCATCGGTGTTGACAATTTTCTTATGTTGACGGCTATGGTGTGCTCCAGGTCAGGGCTAACACAGTCAATAAATGCTGTCCATCAACTTCTATCTCTTCAATCCTGTTCAATAAAAAAAGTCCCGCTAACAAGCGGGACTTTTTACTATACAATACTCTTAAAAGAGGAAACTATTTTTTTGGAGACGACAACTTCGCACCGAAAAATTCTCTGTTCATACGCGCAATGTGATGCTGTCCGATTTCTTTTGGACATACTGCAGAACACGCTTCCGTGTTGGTACAGTTACCAAAACCTTCTTCTTCCATTTGATCAATCATTGCTTCTACACGTATTTGTCTTTCAGCTTGTCCTTGTGGTAACAATGCTAATTGAGAAACTTTTGCAGATAAGAAAAGGGTAGCAGAGGCATTTTTACAAGCAGCTACACAGGCACCGCAACCAATACACGCTGCAGCATCCATTGCATCGTCTGCAATTTCTTTTTCAATAGGAATGGAGTTTGCATCAATCGTTACACCTGTGTTTACAGAAACATAACCACCTGCTTGTATGATACGGTCAAATGCAGAACGATCTACTACTAAATCTTTAATTACAGGGAAGGCATTTGCTCTCCATGGTTCGATTGTAATGGTTTCGCCATCGTGGAAGCTACGCATGTGCAATTGGCACGTAGTGATTGCTCTCTTCGGTCCGTGCGCTTCACCATTGATGTACATACTACATGCACCACAAATACCTTCGCGGCAATCGTGATCAAATGCAATCGGTTCTACACCTTTTTTGATTAAACTCTCATTTACAACATCAATCATTTCAAGAAATGACATGTCTGGAGAAATATCTTTAGCTTCGTAATTTTCAAGCTTTCCAGTAGATTTCGCATCTTTCTGACGCCAAACCTTTAACGTTAAATTCATGTGACCTGACATATTACTTATAACTTCTTTGAGTTAATTTAACATTTTCAAAATTCAATTCTTCTTTGTGTAATACTTCAGGCTGGTTTTCGCCTGTGTATTGCCAAGCAGAAACGTAGCAGTATTCATCATCTTTACGTAATGCTTCGCCTTCTTCTGTTTGAGATTCTTCACGGAAGTGACCTCCACAAGATTCTGCACGTGCCAATGCATCTACAACCATCAATTCACCTAACTCAAGGAAATCAGCTACACGACCTGCGCGTTCTAATTGTTGGTTTAGTTCTTCGTTTGTTCCCGTTACATTCACATTTTTCCAGAAATCTACACGTAATTCTTGAATCAATACTTGTGCTTTTCTCAAGCCAGCATCGTTACGAGCCATTCCGCAGTATTCCCACATGATAAGACCTAATTCACGGTGGTATTCAGCAACCGTTTTAGTTCCTTTTATGCTTAGTAATTTTTTTGTTTGTGCTTCCACTTTTGCTTTTGCTTCTGCAAATGCGGGGTGGTTTTTATCAATAGGTTTCGGTCCAATCGTTGCTAAGTAATCACTTACTGTGCTTGGGATAACGTAGTACCCATCTGCTAAGCCTTGCATTAAAGCCGAAGCTCCTAAACGGTTTGCACCGTGATCCGAGAAGTTGGCTTCACCTAATGCATACAAACCAGGTATTGTTGTCGATAAGTTGTAATCAACCCAAAGTCCACCCATGGTATAATGTACCGCTGGGTAAATACGCATGGGTTCTGCATACGGATTTTCACCTGTGATTTGTGCATACATATCAAACAAGTTGCCGTATCTAGCGCGAACTGTATCTTCACCCAAACGTTTGATTGCATCTGCAAAATCTAGGAATACAGCTAAGCCACTTGTACCTACACCAAAGCCTGCATCGCATTGTTCTTTTGCGTTACGAGATGCCACATCACGTGGAACCAAGTTACCAAAAGAAGGATATTTACGTTCTAAGAAGTAGTCTCTTTCGTTTTCAGGAATTTGACTTGCCTTGCGTTTATCTGCTTTTTGTTTTGGAACCCATACACGACCATCGTTACGGAGAGACTCAGACATCAATGTTAATTTAGACTGATGGTCTCCGGATACTGGAATACAAGTAGGGTGAATTTGTGTAAAGCATGGGTTTGCAAACAAAGCACCATGTTTATGCGCTCTCCAAGCTGCAGTTACATTTGAACCTTGTGCATTGGTAGATAAAAAGAATACGTTACCGTAGCCACCTGTACAAAGAAGAACTGCATGTGCAGAATGCGTATCAATTGTACCCGTTTCTAAATTACGTGTAACAATACCTTTCGCTTGACCGTCGATCATAACAAGATCCAACATTTCTTCACGCGTGTGCATTTTTACTGTGCCTTTGTGAATCTGGCGGCTAAGTGCGCTATACGCACCTAATAACAATTGTTGTCCCGTTTGGCCACGTGCGTAGAACGTACGAGAAACTTGTGCACCACCAAAAGAACGGTTATCAAGTAAGCCACCATATTCGCGTGCGAAGGGAACACCTTGCGCAACACATTGGTCAATAATATTTACTGAAACTTCCGCTAAGCGGTGTACGTTTGCTTCACGGGAACGATAATCACCACCTTTAATTGTATCGTAGAATAAACGGTAAACAGAATCACCATCATTTGGATAATTTTTTGCAGCGTTGATACCACCTTGTGCAGCAATAGAGTGCGCACGACGAGGACTATCTTGAAAACAAAACGATTGTACATTGTAACCCAATTCTGCTAACGAAGCAGCAGCAGAGGCACCTGCTAGACCAGTACCAACAACAATAATGTTGTACTTTCTTTTATTTGCAGGGTTAACCAACTTAAGATTAAACTTATGTTTCGTCCACTTATCTGCTAATGGCCCGTCTGGTATTTTTGAATCTAATTTCATAGTGCTATATCAGAAGGTTTAAATTATCTAAAGAAGATTATTAAAGGAATAATGGCAAATCCAAAGGGAATTAAGCCCCAAAATACAAAACCTACGGTTTTGATTATGGGCGTGTATTTAGGGTGTCTTAAACCCAAGGATTGGAATGCACTTTGAAAACCATGGAATAAGTGAAAGCCTAAAGCAATCATACCGATTACATAAATTCCAACAACAATCGGTTCGTGAAATTCAAGATTTACTTCAGAAAACATATCTTTTACAATTACTTTTTCATCGTTTTCCAATGTGTAGGTAACCATAGGTAAATCTTTCGTGATACCTAAGTAGGCCATTTTGAAGTCTTTTAAGTGAATTACCAAAAAGATCAAAATCATGGTACCCAAAACACCCATCCAACGAGAGGAGAATGAACTTGTTTTACCTGGATTGTTTACTGCGTATCCGACAGAACGCGCAGATTTGTTTTTGTAGGTGATGTAAGCTCCCCAAACAACGTGTGCTAAGATGAAGGCGAAGTTAACATAGGAAATAGCCTTAATTAATGGATTCGAAGTCATAAACTTGGTGTACAAGTTAAATGCTTCACCACCATCCTGATGCAGTAATTGAAAATTACCTGCCAAATGCACCGCTAAAAACGTGCATAAGAACAAGCCTGTTAAGGCCATTATTACTTTTCTACCAACACTTGTTGAGAAAACTGTTTTTGTAAACCAACTCATCTTTTATCCTTTTATTTTTGCCTGTTCGATAAATGTTTTTTATTAACTTGCCAAAGTTAACTTCAGACTTGAATTGTTGCAACCTAAATTATTATTTGGATGTATTCTAAATTGAGTTAACTTCGTTATATTAATAACAACAAACTGTCCTTCATTGTTTTATAATAGTATGAACTATTTTAATTATATAAGAAATTTCACGTACGTAGTTTTGCTTGTACTTACTTTTAGTTTTTCGAGCCATGCTACACACATAAAAGCAGGTGAATTTTCAGCAAAAAGATTGTCTGGTTCTGCTTTAGCATATGAAATTACCTTAACACTTTACTATAATACGAGTGGTACGAATGTCGATCCGGACGTTGTTACTATAGATTTTGGTGATGGCTCCTCTCAGCTTGTTAATAGACAGCCTAAAATTAATATTGGTAATAATACCTCTCAGAATACCTTTATTGTGAACCATACCTACAATGGAGCCAGTACATATATTATAGGTATGAGAGATGAAAATCGCAATGATAATATAAAAAACATTCCAGGTTCATCCAATGTAGCCTTCTATGTTGAAATGCAATTAAAAATCAATCCAATTACGGGCTTGAATAGCAGTCCAATCATGACCGTACCTCCTATAGATTTTGGGGCCGTAGGTAAAATATTTACACATAATGCAGGTGCGTATGATCCAGACGGAGACAGTCTTTCGTATGAATTAATATCAGCTAAAAGTGCTTTGAATAAGCCTATCGTTGGGTATAATGTTCCTGGATCTCCAATTTTTGGTGGACAAAGTACCTTAGGTGGACCTGCCTTTTTAACGCTGAATCCTGTTACGGGTGATATTGTTTGGAATGCTCCAAGTAATTATGGCAGTGATCCAAGGTTTTATAATATAGCTATAAAAATAACCGAATGGCGTTATGGTCGACCTATTGGTTACATCGTGCGCGATATGCAGGTTGAAATTAAAGAAACGCAAAACAACCCTCCTAAACTTGTAATGCCCAAGGATACTTGTATTGAGGCTGGATCCTTGTTGAAAGGTTTCGTGAAAGCAAGTGATCCGGATGGGGATATTGTTCGATTGGAAACGTATGGACAGCCATATAATGTACCTTCTAGTCCTGCATCTATAAATTTTATTGGACAAAATACGCAAAACCCTTCAGGAAATTTTTCTTGGCAAACCAATTGTTCGCATGTTCGAAATCAACCCTATCAAGTAGTTTTTAAGGCAATCGATGAATTTCAAGTGCCCATTTTGGTGGATATTCGTACCTGGTTGGTTTCTGTTAAAGGGCCAAGAGTGAAAGGTATTATTGCTACACCAGGCGTTAAATCTGTAACACTTAACTGGCCTTTGTATACATGTAGTTCCAATGCAGATTTTATTAACATATATAGAAGAGATTGTGATTCTGTTGCACCAAATACTGATCCTTGTAAAACGGGTCCGCTTACAGGTTATACACTTATAGGTTCAGTACCTGCAACAGCTACAAGTTACTTAGATGATAATAATACAAAAGGATTAAATAAAGGGAAATCCTACTGTTATATTTTAGTAGCAACATATCCTGCACCAGGTTACGGTGAAAGCTATCCATCCAATCAAGTATGTGCAGAACTCAATAGAGATGTTGCTGTATTTTCTTCTGTTGATGTGATAGAAACATCTTCAACAACGGGTAAGGTGTTTTTAAAATGGTATAATCCATCGGCAAGCTCTGTAGTGGGGCCATATGCGTATGAAATTGAAAGAGGGGAAGGACTTAATCCCATTAGCTATACAACCATCATACCTACGATATCTACAGATACAATATTCACAGATGATAATTTAAACACTAAAAATAAAATTTATAGTTACCGAATTAAATTAGTGAATAATGGTTTTTATTCTTCTGTGGTTCCAACGTTCGATTTAGAAACAGTGGCAGGTAATGCATCGGCTTCTTTATCTTGGACCTACACGACTCCTTGGATTACCGATTCCGTAGAAGTATATCGTAAAATAAACTCGGGTTCATTTATTAAAATTAAAACCCTTGCATCAACTGCAACTAAATACAAAGACAACACTGTTGTCAATTGTGATACGGTATATTATTATATCAAGCAATATGGTGTGTATTGTGATAAAGCACTCACAAAAATTGCTACACAAACTTCTGCAATTGATTCGGTAAGACCCTTAAATGACAATCCTCCTAAAGCACCGAAACTAACAGTGGAAGGCTGTAATGGAGATTTGAGTGTGTTTCAGAATGTGTTGAATTGGTCTAATTTATCAGATCCCAACTGCAATACCATTGACCATTACTCAGTTTATTTTGCAAAACATAATACAGATTATCTTAGTGTTATTCAAAAAACAAAAGACACCACGTATATCTACAAAAATAAATTTACCACTGCTGGTTGTTATCAAATATCAGCAACAAATCTTGCAGGTGTAGAAGGTGCACGCAGTGAAAAAATTTGTGTAGATGATTGTATCTATTACGATTTGCCAAATTTGCTTACTCTAAATAATGATGGAAAAAATGATATAATTGAACCATTTCCTGTTCCTCGTGGTGCAGCATTTGTGAAATATTATGTATACAACCGTTGGGGTTCATTGGTATATTATAAAGATACAGACCCCAATATCAATTGGGATGGAAGAATAGATAGTGGAGAATCCTTGTCGGATGGTATCTATTATTTCTTAGCAGAAGTTCATTTTTATGGACGTGTAAATGCAGATGATGAAATCAAAAATATAAAAGGATGGTTGCAGATTCTGACAACAAAATAATAAAGGATAGTTCTTTGGTTTTGTTTGATGGCGTGTGTCATTTCTGTAACAATTCAGTAAATTTTATTATCGATCACGATCCGAAAAATAAATTTGTATTTGCTCCATTGCAATCTGAAATGGCAACAAATATTTTGAAACAATTGGGTGAAAAAAATATCCTTATAGATTCTATTATCTTAGTTCAAAATAATAGAATCTATAAACGCTCTAGAGCATCGCTAGAAATTGCGAAAAGATTGAATGGCTTATGGCCGCTATGCTATGTATTTATTGTTGTACCTGGTTTTATACGCGATTTTGTATACAATATTATTGCAAATAATAGATACAAATGGTTTGGTAAAATGGAAGCCTGCCGTTTCCCAACTGCGGAGGAAAGAGAACGATTTCTTTGAGAATTACAGTGTATTGAGAACGGAGTACAAAGTACAAATCTAAATTAGTAATTCAACTCAAGCATTGTAGATGTATAATTATTTGTGTGCCTACTTATTAATATAGTGATTTTTTATATTTTAAAATTCTCTCTTCAATTTTATATTTAGTACTTAGTACTCAGTACTCTGTATTCTATACTTGCATATCAATAAATAAAGGAATAGTTTTACTATTCAAATCTGTTTTACATTTTAAAAAAATAATATGAAAGCATACGTTTTCCCTGGCCAAGGGTCTCAATTTTCTGGAATGGGTAAAGAACTTTTTGAAAACTCTGCCAAAGCAAAAGGATTGTTTCTTCAAGCGAATGACATTTTGGGTTTTGATATTACAAAAATCATGTTTACAGGTACAGATGAGGAATTAAGACAAACGAATGTAACTCAACCTGCCATTTTTATTCACTCTGTAATTCTTGCTAAAATCAGCGAGACTTTTGCACCTGAAATGGTTGCAGGTCATTCATTAGGAGAATTCTCTGCATTGGTTGCAAACGGTACCTTATCTTTTGAAGATGGATTAAAATTGGTTTCTAAAAGGGCCATGGCAATGCAAAAGGCATGTGAATTAGTGCCTGGCACAATGGCGGCTGTATTGGCTTTAGCAGATGATAAAGTGGAAGAAATTTGTGCATCTATTTCGGATGAAGTTGTTGTAGCTGCAAATTATAACTGTCCCGGACAATTGGTTATTTCTGGTTCAGTAAAAGGAATTGAAAAGGCATGTGAGTTGATGAAAGCAGCTGGCGCTAAACGTGCATTGGTATTGCCTGTTGGTGGTGCGTTCCACTCACCTTTGATGGAACCTGCACGTATTGAATTGGAAGATGCTATAAAAAACACCTTGTTCAGTAAACCAACGTGTGCGGTATACCAAAATGTGAATGCTAAGCCATCTACCGATGTGGAAGCAATTAAATTAAACTTAATAGCACAACTAACTGCACCTGTACGTTGGACACAGTCCGTGCAAAATATGGTGAAAGATGGCGCTACGCAATTTATAGAATGTGGCCCAGGTAAAGTATTGCAAGGCTTGGTTAAAAAGATTGAACCAGGAGTGGAAGTAGTGTCGATTTAAAAAATCTAAAATGATCAAATAACAAAAAGCAAATTCCAAACAGAGAAAATATCCTCCGTTTGGAATTTGTTTTTTGTTATTTGGAATTTAATTTGGTGACTTCCAGCCCATCTCCACACCGCTCCAACAACTCCTTATTTGTAACATTAAAAACGGGATGTACAAAATCTGGAAGTACCTCAACAAGTGGTACCAATGTAAACCTCCGCTCATGCAAATAGGGATGTGGTATTTTTAATTTATTGGTTGCACAAATTTCTGAATCGTAATATAAAATGTCTATGTCAATGGTTCGGTTGCCCCATTTTTCTTTCCGATTTCTACCTAATTTTTTCTCAATCGATAAACACAATACCAATACTTCAATTGGTGTATGGCTTGTAGTACATACCAGTACTTGATTTAAAAAATCTGCTTGGTCTTCATTTCCCCACGCCTTGGTTTCATAATAATTGGAAGTTGCATTGATTTGACCTATTTCATCTGAGATATGACTTGTTGCCTGTTGCATCCAATCTTGACGCGCACCTATATTGCTTCCTAATAAAATGACTACGGTATGTTTGTTTTGATCCATGTGGAGACAAAGATAGGTAATCAATTATAAATTATAAGTCAATGTCGTTTAGTTAACGATTGTTGTAACCTGCGAGAGGTACTATGTATACGCAAACAGTTTTGGTTTTATACCGAACATATACGCTTTCTATTTCAGCACTGACCCCAGTCGGGGTCATATCTTTATAGCACAAACAACACAATAAACATATACGCGCTCCCGAAGGGAGCATGTTATTCAAGGTATAAAAGCGATCAATCCCTTCGGGATTCCGCGTATCTATCTATTGGATATTATTTTACTATAAATATTCGACCCCGACTGGGGGCGGTCTTAACTAAACGGCATTGAATTATAAGTTATGAATGGGAAATGACTCACGATGTTCTTTGCTGTGGTAGATTGCCGTTTTCTTTCATAGTGACGCTATTTCTATTTTTTAAATCCCATAAATCCCAATTCAGTCAATTTAAAATGAGTTGCATTCCGATCAAATAATTGCACCCATACAATAAACTAAAGGATTATTCGACTTTAATAGTATACCAAACGAATTAAAAAATTGAGGGGTATTTTACTACCTACTAGTTTTGTATATTTAATCTCTTAAACCGTTTTCATATGAGTTTTATAAAAAATGTATTTGCCGTTATTGTTGGTTTTATTTTATTAACCATTATCGGAATTGTTATTGTTGTGGCAATGGTTTCATCTGGCAAAGAAGATGAAACATCTTCGTTAAAGGATAATTCTGTATTGAAAATTACCTTGGACAATGAAATTGTTGAACGCGAATCGGATAAATTGTTTAGTGGTCTTTTAGATCCAAGAGGAGCTTCTTCTAAAATTGGCTTGTTGGAATTGAAAAAGGCAATTCAAGAAGCTACAACAAATGATAAAATTAAAGGAATTTACATTGAATTTAAATTCGCAACGGCTGGGATTGCTACTTGGAAAGAATTACGTGACGAATTAGTGGAATTTAAAAAATCAGGAAAATTTGTTGTTACCTATGGTGAAATGTATACCGAAGCGGCGTATTATTTGGCATCGGTAGCAGACGAAATTTATTTGCCTGAATCTGGCATGCTAGAGTTTAACGGAATTGGTGTAAATATGATGTACTTCAAAAATTTGTTAAGTAAAATTGGCGTTAAAACAGAAGTATTCAGAGTTGGTAAATATAAAAGTGCTATTGAGCCTTTGGTCAACGATCACATGAGTGATGCAGATCGCGAGCAGGTTCATTTATACATCAATTCTTTGTATTCGGTGATGTTAGAAGATATTGCTGTAAGTAGAAATATTCCCTTGGAAACGTTAAAAAACATCTCGGATTCTATGTTGGTGCGTAATGCTAGAGATGCCAGAGAACTTGGTTTAATTTCACACGAAGCATATTTTGATCAACTTATTCTTTCTATTAAATCAAAATTGAAATTGGAAGACGAGACGGAAATAAACTTTATTTCATATAAAAAACTGATACAATTTAATAAAGATAAAATTGCTGTTTCAACAGAACCACACATTGCGGTTTTATTTGCGAATGGTGAAATTCAATCTGGTAAAGGCGATGGCGAAGTAATTGGTTCAGAAACCATCTGTGCAGATTTAAGAAAATTGCGAGAAGATGAGAATGTGAAAGCAATTGTATTGCGTATTAATTCTCCAGGTGGTAGTGCATTGGCTTCAGACATTATTTGGAGAGAAATAATATTAACAAGAGAAGTAAAACCTGTTATCGCGTCTATGGCTAACGTAGCAGCTTCTGGTGGATATTATATTGCCATGGCTTGTGATACCATCGTTGCTTCACCTGCAACAATTACCGGTTCTATTGGCGTGTTTGGATTATTGATGAATACAGAAGATTTATTGAATAATAAATTAGGAATCAATACGGATTCTGAAAAGACAGGTTTATATTCCGATATCGGTTCCTTAACGCGCCCAGTTACGGATGGCGAACGAGCAATCATTCAAAATGAAGTAAATTCAATTTATGCAACGTTTATTCAAAAAGCAGCTTTAGGAAGACATACTACGGTAGAAGAGATTGAAGAAAAGGCTTCAGGTCGAGTATGGGCGGGTAAAGATGCGAAAGTAAATAATTTGATAGATGTTTTTGGCGGAATGAATACAGCCATCGGTATTGCTGCTAAAAGAGCTAAGCTTGCTGATGGGTATAAATTGGTGTATTACCCAGAACAAAAAAACCAGGCATGGATTGAGTTTTTTAATTCTTTTTCTGGAGAAGAAGATGCTAAAATGAAAACCTTTGGAGCATATTATGCGCAGTTCAAAACGCTGCAATCTTTGCCTAAATATCAAGGTGTACAAGCTCGTATTCCGTATTTTATGGACATAAAATAGAAAATATCTACGCCTTAGAAGTTCATATTGAATTACTTATCATGTAAAATGCATGTGGCATCGTTGGTTTAGTACTTCAAAACTCAAATATTCGTATATTTGGCGCTTAGTTTATTAAGAAAAGAAATGACAGAAATTCGCAATAACTGGACAAAAGAAGAGATTTCAGAAATCTATAATAGTCCTATTTTGGATTTAATGTATCGTGGTGCAACTGTGCATCGTGAATTTCATGATTCGCAAGAAGTACAAGTGTGTACCTTATTGTCGATTAAAACTGGCGGTTGTCCAGAAGATTGTTCGTATTGTCCGCAAGCAGCGCGCTACCACACAGATGTGAAGGTAGAAAAGTTGATGGATGTAGACGAAGTGTTAAAGTCTGCTTTAGAAGCCAAAGAATCTGGTAGTACACGTTTTTGTATGGGTGCTGCTTGGAGAGAAGTGCGCGATAACAAAGACTTCGATAAAGTAATTGATATGGTTAAAGGAGTAAGTACAATGGGTATGGAAGTATGCTGTACACTTGGTATGTTAACTCCTACACAAGCTGAAAAATTAAAAGATGCGGGTTTGTATGCATACAATCACAACTTAGATACCAGCGAAGAGCACTACGATAAAGTAATTACGACTAGAACCTACGATGACCGTTTAGAAACATTAGATAATGTGCGTAAAGCAAACATATCTGTGTGCTCTGGTGGTATTATTGGTATGGGCGAAAGTCATGGCGATCGAATAGGAATGTTGCATACCTTAGTAAACATGGAAGCGCATCCAGAATCGGTTCCTGTAAATGCATTGGTACCTGTTGAAGGAACGCCATTAGCGGATCAACCCCGTGTTTCTGTTTGGGAAATGGTTCGAATGATTGCAACAGCTCGTATTATAATGCCTAAAGCGATGGTACGTTTGTCTGCAGGTCGGGTGCGTATGAATACTGAAGAGCAGGCATTGTGCTTTCTTGCAGGTGCAAACTCTATTTTTGCAGGGGATAAATTATTGACGACTCCAAATCCGGAAGTAAATGCTGATAAAGAAATGTTTCAAATATTAAACTTAAAACCTCGTGCATCATTTAAAAATGGTGATGGTGTGAAGGTTAAATTTGAGCAGATACCAAGTGCGATATAATAAAGCTTAACGTTGAAGGCTTAAAGCCTAATGCTGAAAATATATAATATAAAGAGTCCTATCAATGTTGTTGGTAGGACTCTTTTTTATTTGATAAGCCTTTCAAAGTATAAATTGGGTTATAGTATTCAGAAAACTTATATGATAGTGTCTGAAGAATCAAAACACAATAATTTGTAAATAATTTATTTTGAAGGAAATTTATTTCAGATGGAAAAATACCTTAGATTGATATCCGTATTGTTCGTTTTAAAAAAATGAAAAGAATGAAGCATGTTACTATTTTAAGAGATATGAAGAGAATACTTTATATGAGTTTTATAGTTTTGATTGTGGTTGGATGCACGGATTCAAAACCAGACACCATATCCAATGCAATTTATGTATGGAATGAACGGTCTTCGTATAATTATTTTTCAACGGAAGAGTTGAGTTTTCTCAAAGAAAATAACATAAAACAAATTTATTGCAAACTGACAGATGTAAGTTGGGACGAAGTGAATCATGCCTATCCCAATGATACAAAAGAATTGCCCGGAGATGATGTGTTAAAAACATTTTTAACAATTATTCCATGTGTTTTTATTGAAAATAGTGTGATGCTAAAAAGTACGAAGCCGGAATTGGAATATATGGCAAAAAAAATAGCTTCACGAGTAAAAAAATACGATTCAAAAACAAAATCATGTCAAATAGATTGTGATTGGTCGGCTACTAGCAAGGATCAGTATTTTTATTTTTTAACACAATTGAAAAAACAATTAGATTCAATAAGTCTAACTGCGACCCTTCGATTGTATCAATATAAGTATCCTGAAAAGACAGGAGTGCCACCAGTAGATAGAGCAATGCTCATGTTGTATAACTTCAATTCCCCTGTTGTTTATAGAGCTGAAAATAGCATCTTCGACGAAGGAGAAGCACGTAAGTATATAACAGATGCGAAGTATGCATTACCGCTTGATTTTGCTTTGCCTGCATTTTCATGGAATGTAGTCTACAATGAAGAAAATAAATTTGTTGGCTTTCTTAAAACTGAAGAACTAAATGAAAAAACGACCTATCTCAAATCGGTGTCAGACAATACCTACGAAATAATTGCAGACACAAGCATTGATCCCTATTATTTACGAAAAGGGTATAAGATTAAAATAGAAACAATAAATCAGGAAGGTTTAAAAGACGCCTACGGTTTAATTAAATCATTTAAAAATACCGATTCCTATACGGTTGCATTGTTTGATCTAAATGCAAAACTATTAAATACACAAACCAAAGAAAATAATCAACCGCTATATGAATCGATTTTTATTAAGTAGCATTATTATTCTGCTTCCGCTGATTTCAGCAAAACCATGTGGAGATTATTACAATGCAGAGCAAGTGCGTGTGACTAACTTTATGGGTAATGCCATCGGCTTTAATGAACTTGCCAAGTATACGTTTTCAACTAATTTTTATGAATATGATGAAATTCCTACAAATGAATCGTATACAGAAAATATAGACCAATGGTTTAGGTATTGTAAGAATACGAATGTGGATCGAAAAGATATTTATAATTTTTTGTATGTAGTATCAAATGAGGATGTCATAAAAAATAAAAACATGCTCTTGTTAGAAAATCCATTTTTAAAGGTATTTAAGGACAATCAAGAAGTTCTGGACTATTTATTTTTAATAAAACGAAATCCAACATACGATTTCAAAACTGTTTGGGACAATTTTGAAGGGGATGTTTATACCTCTTATTTTTTCAATGAAGGTACACGAATATATCCAACACAGATTTATAAAGGATTACTCACACAAACAAAAAATACATTTTTAAAACGTAGATACGCTTATCAGTATTTGGTGTCATTATATTATGAAGAAAGAATCGATAAAGTGCAACTGTTAAACGTGTTTGATACGTACTTTAAGCATGCCGATAAGGATTGGATGTATTACTCTGCATTGCATTATGCTGCCTACTTTATGTCCAATCAAAATGACATCCGTTTAGATTGTATCATGAATGGCAGTGATAAGCAAGCACGTAATATTGAATTGTTATATGCTTCTCCTACATTTAAAAATAATCTGGCTACTGAAAAAGATTCAATTAAAAAATCTTATTTATTGGCTATACGCGCTATGCGTACGATGGGACCTTGTTTATCAGATCTGAAAGCAATATATCAGTTGAATCCTAAAAACATCTATTTTAATTTTTTATTGAATCGAGAAATTAATAAAATTGAAGATTGGGTTTTAACGCCTGAGTTTACCGATTTTGAGCCCTACACTGGATCGGAACAGACACTTCGTAACCATAGCAAGGATGTTGCTTACGCAAATGATGTGCTCAATTTTACTAGTCAGCTAAGCGGAACAAACAATGCCGTATTTTTAACACTTGTAAACTCGTATCTCAATTATGTATTAGGTAAACCTGAAGAAGCCTTTAACATGTTGAAAAATACAAGCTCGTATTCAAACCCACTATTACAAATTCAAGCGAGAACTATTTCCTTATTAATAAGGCTCTCAACACAAAAGGTCGATAGAGAGGTAGAGAATGAAATAGTTGCACTTATTAAATTATCTCCCAATCTTGTATTTCGTAATCAACTTATACGTAGTTGTGCAAGCTTATTATTTAGAATACCTAGCTGTAAAGCAAAGGCATTTTTGTTGTTAAGTCAGAGTAGTTATCCAAGAGAAAATTTTGGAAATGATTTATACGATAATCTTCATACACATGCAAGTGTGCGTGAAGTGTACGAAGTATTAAAGATTATCCGTTCGCCTAATAATCTTCCATTAGAAATGTATATATCTAGGAAGAATGAAAATAGATATTCATGGAAACATACAATGAAAGAAGAATGGACTTTTTATGATACATTGAAAATTAAAAATTTGATTGCAATGAAACATATGAATACCGATGAGTTGGAAAAGGCACTGGCTGTTTACAATACGTTTCCGGATTCCTATTGGCTGAATTCGTATTTTGATGATCCCTTTACATTTAGCATTTTTGATGGTCATAATCATGGCAAGTCAGATAAAATTGGATATACAAAAAAGCAATTCCTCGAAAAATTAATATCTTATAAAAAGGCGTTGGCTTTAAAACCCAACGATGCGCTATTAAACTATTATGTTGGAAATGCCTATTTATCGCTTACTTGGTATGGTAAGAATTGGTATATGTCTGATACACGTTGGAGTAGTAGTGGTTATGAATATAGAACAAAAGGGAGTACTACTTTTGAAAATAATTATTATAAATGTGCCAGAGCCATACCATATATTAAAAAAGCAGCAGATAATTTATTGGATAAAAAAATACAAACACTCGCACAATTGAATCTAGCTTATTGTTATACTATACAGAAGGAGTTACCATTTAAGGCCTTACTTGATACCGACACACGTGCATATTATTCGGAAATTGAGTTGAATTGCGATGTATATGTGCAATATTTAAATCAATATAGATTGGTAGATCACAATTATACTTCTATGGGTAGATTAAAGATGTTTGAATCTTTTGATGATGACGGAAGGTATTATTAATGCAAGACTTAATGGGCACATACTAACACCTTATGCGTTTATTTATTGTTGTTGAAGTTATTTCATGACTAGAGATGATGCCTTCCGCCTTAGGCTTTATTAAATTTATTAAAATAATCCCAACTGACCTTTATTACTGCGCACAAATAAATCTGTACGTAGTTTTGGAAATACCCTGTCTGATAAATATTTTTTCTTCGATACCACAAACAAATCACGGATACTTTCTGCGATGTTTCCTTCTCCACGCATACGTGTGCCAGATCTACTGTCGTTCAGCGTACCACCGTGGCATTCTTTAATTTGATTCAATACTTTATCTGCTCTGTCTGGGTAGACTTTCCGAATCCAATCTTCGAACACAATACCAATGGAACCATTCAATCGGACGATTGTATAACCAGCAGAGGATGCACCTGCGTCGGAAACTTGTTTCATGATCTGAGGGATTTCATGATGATTGATTCCGGGGATGATAGGGGCAATCATAACATTTACAGGTATATTTGCCTTCGCTAAGGCTTCAACGGTCTTTAAACGTTGCGAGATGGCGGAAGCACGCGGTTCAAGTTTTTGTCTTATTTCATCGCGTGCAGAAGTAATGGAAATGCTTACATGAACTAAGTGTTGTTCGGCAAGTTCTTTAAAAATATCAATGTCGCGCGTGATTAAATGATTTTTTGTAATCATACTCACAGGATGTTTATATCGGGCAACTACTTGCAACATGTTTCGAGTGATTTGTAATTTTCTTTCTATGGGTTGATAGCAATCGGTATTGCCAGAAAACATGATTGGCAATACTTCCCAGTTGGGCTTTTCAAATGTCTTGGCCAATAGACTCGCTGCATTTCTTTTGACTATAATTTTTTTCTCGAAATCCATTCCTGCATTGTATCCCCAAAATTCATGGGTGTTACGTGCATAACAATAAATGCAACCATGTTCACATCCTTGATACGGATTCATGGAATACGCTGCACCCACATCCACACTCGATACTTTATTTATGATTTGTTTTGCTGTTTCATAAAAATATTCTGTTGGAGAATTGATGTCTGTTGCTTCATCAATACCTTCGATGTGTTCGTGCACAATTTCTTGTGCATGAAATCTACTATGTGCTTGCATTTGCGCACCACGACCTTTTATGAAATCTGAATTTTCTTCCATAAGAATTTTCAATAGTTAATAGTGTGAAGGAAGAAAAAGGGGATGAACAACGACGATGTAAATCGTGTTGACTTTTATCTAATGATAAACTCAAGCTATTGTTGTGTGTTTCCGGATGAGCTAATTTTATTTAATGAGTACTAGATAACGCGGTGTACCAACAACTCTACCTTTTTATTAAATGATTCTTTTAACTGAATGCCAAAGCTATTTATATTCATAAAATTACTAAAAATAATAGTAATTACTAAAAATATTAGAAATATCTTTTCGCTTCCCGAATCCATTTGGGAGTAGCAAGAATCAAAAAAATTGATAAACTTAGAAAAGGAAGAAAAAGAAAAATGAACATGAAATGATATTGCCACATTATCCAAACGCAACTAAATAGTATTAAAATTGCAAACAGGTAGCTAAAAATTGGAGCAATATATAATAGTATTTTAGCAGATTTAAAATAATTGGATTGTTGAAATAATGCTCTTTTAGTTAAAAAAGCTTCGTGCGCTACGGCTTCTATTTCTTGTATCTTTCTGCGCTCAATTTCTTTCCATTGCGCATATGTTAATACTTGTTCTGAATTTGATATCAATGCCATGTCGTATACATGGCGCATATTTGCATCCATCAATGTTTCATAAGCCTGTTTCAAAAGTAAAAAATGCATATGTGAATTGAACGGTCCGTTTACATCTGGATGAAATTCTTTCGCTTTGGTCCGATATGCTTTACGAATCTGTTGTTTTGTTGCAGATTTAGGTATTCCTAATAAATCGTAATAATTGGACTTGGACATTCGTGGCTTATTTGTTATGTAAGTTCGGATAACCATTATTAAATTCCAAAAAACAAAAAACAAATTCCAAATGGCGAAAGGTGAAAAGTTTAGGTTGAAACGTGTATTCGCATAATTTAAAATGTATGCTTATACTAAATGGGATATGGTATTTACTATTTTTCTTTTTTGATTAACTGTTGTCGGAATATAAAGGATGAAATTATACAGAGATTTATAAAACGATTATTTTTTTCCTTTCAATTTGTTTAAGGGATTCATTCTGAATTTGAAAGTTTGTTAAAAATACATTTTATACCTTTCCGCCGTTTGGAATTTGTTTTTTGTTATTTGGAATTTATTTAAAACGTCCACCGTACCAACCAAGTGCCTGTATATATAGATTTCATTGATTGCAATGCATCATTTACACCATACTGATTCAGCGGTTTTGTGATTCCGACTTTAAACCAACAGTCTATGTTATTTACTAAATTATATTTGATAATGATAAAGGGGTGAATGGCTTTGCCTGTATAGGCTGGGATAGAGAAGCTATACGGAACATCTGGTTCGTAGGCGTATTGTCGGGCATTGTAATCTTGAACGTCATAAAACATCCATCGTAAGGTAAGTTGATACTTTCTTCTTTTGTATATAATGTCTTGAGAAATCAAACTTCCTGTAGTTATTATTCCATTTAATTCATAGCTGCCCCATTGAATGCGCGTTCTCAAGGTGATTGAAAATCCAATGGTATGTTGAAAATAAAGTATCGTTGTTTTTTTTGTTGCGGGTACTGTTAAAAAGGTTCCTGTAATATCCCAGTATTTTTGTTCGAACCGATGTTGAAAATAAATCGTTGTTTTTTTGTTTGGTTTGTATTCAATTTTAATAAAGTATTCTTCTCCATTACTTGGAGTGTGCACTCGATACTTCAACCATGGAAAAACAAACACATCTGCGTATGCATGAATATTCCATTCTTTCTTTGGACGAATTTTTAATCCTATGTAATATCCTTTTTCATTGTTAACAGTGCTTGATTCTCCAAACGCTTGCGCAAAAGGACTTACATATGTTTTTCCATAATTTCGATATAAAATAGATACATCTACTTTCCGATGCAGAGCAATCATACTACCAATTAATAGCGCTTTCCCTCCAGTAAATGTTACTGCGGCTTCGCTGAATAATAATATATTTTTGAATTGCCATTGAATATCTATGGAGCTTCCGACAAATTTGCGACCTCGATTGTAAAATTGATTGTAATAGGTTCTTTCAGGTTGCAAATCGGCTGATAGCAATCTATAAACACTTGTGTTTCCAATAGAAAAATTCCGTTTCTCAAACCGTACGTGATACCCTGCAGTCTGAACCAGTAGCATTTTGCGCTTTTCAATTTCTGAATCTGTGCGATGATAGCCTGTTTCTGAAATAGATTGAAAACCTTGATTGTAGGTACTTGTGTCTATGCGAGCGTCTTCTTTAGTACGGGAATAAAATCCTGTAATGGAAAGGCGCTTTGTTAATTGATACGTTGTACTTATACCAAAACGTTTGTTGTATTCAGTCGTACTTCCAATTGGTATAAGCGCTCTGCCACTTTTTCGAAGCGTTGTAATCGTTTCAGATCCTTTGCCCGCATAAAAACCTGCTCCCATTAAAACACCTTGACCAAACTGCCATGTTTGTGTGCCAATGGTTAATTGTTTCCATCTTTTAGATGGAATATAATCTATGTAAAAATTGATGTTATCAAATCCGTAGTAATTTTTTTTACTATCCCACTTTATTTGCTCGCCTGCATCTTTTTCAAGACTAAGTCCAAATCGCATTTTATTTGGTATGCTGGTTTGGAAACGTATGGACATTCGATCACCTGTTCCTCTCCAATTTTCAGGTACCACAGAAGGCGCAAATCCATAGCGTAATAACAACATACTATGGTCTTTCCCAAACATGTTTTTTAAGAGCTTTGATGTTTCATTTGTTTCAGAGACAGTAAAACAAAGTTGTAGGTATGAAAATGTTTGTTCCGAAAGGGAGGGCAATGTTTGTAATTCTAATATATGTAAGAGAGGGCCATAGGTAATTTTATATTCCATAATTTCCCTTATTTGATTTTCAGTTAGAAAACCGATGCTCAATAAAATGGAAGCATCTACTTTATTTATATTGTAGGGATTTTTAATCATTAAGGCCATGTTCTCTGCTACTTCCGAATTGGTTTCAATGATATCTTCATTTGCTGTAAAATTTTCAATAATACCAGATTCTTCAAATCCATTTTGGGCAAAAACGGTATGCATGAATAAAAGTAAAATAACTATACAAATAGGTTTCATTGTTATTTCTTAGTTAGTGAAATACGCAATGATAATTGATGTCTAAATCCAAGTGGAGATTGATACGTCATACTATAATCAATTGAACTACGCTTATTACAAAATCCAATACCGCCATTTAGGCGTATGGGATTTAATTGTACACCACTGCGTAAAAAAAAGTATTTATGTATTTTATATTCGATACCTGTTTGGAACATCATTCCACTGTTGAGTTGTTTTTTTAAATCTGTATACCAAACAATTTCTTTCGAAAGTATATACATAAAGCCTGCTTGAACGGAGACAGGTAAATTTTGTAAGTCATTCTGTGTATTAGTGCAATTACTAAAATGCAATCCCAGTTGAAGGTGTTTGTTTAAGGACATGGTGCCACCAATATTGAATAAAGGATGCGTTTGTCTGAACGTTTCGCCTGCTACGCGTTGCCATACTATAAAACTTGCCCCCAAACTATAAATGCCTATTTTTTGAGCAAGATGAACACCAATTTGTTGATCGTTAAACCAAGTATATCCTTGTTTTTGTAAGGTGCACCCAATGATAAATTTTTTCTTTATGGGAATGATGATTGCTGCTGAAAAACTTCTTATTTCTTGTAGATTATATACGTACTCATCACTTACTAATATGTTCGCTTTTTTTATTTGCGCTAAGCCTGCAGGATTCGTAAAAATAGTCCATGCATTCGTATCGGCAATGCATGCATTGCCGATAGAACGTGTTCGTGCACCAGCTGAAAAATCTTGTGCAAATAATAATTGTACAGGTAATATAAAGAGAAAGAATACTACCTGTATTCGTATAAAAAAATACATAGCTTTATTGTATTGACTACGAATAAACTTAATAAAAAGGAGTTGTTAAAATTTCGTCGTTTTATTTAACCTTTGTTAATAATCAAAAGCGGGCGGTATATCTTTTAAATCTGTCCCATTTTGCCTATTTCTAGCCTTTTCTCTATCATTAAACACTAATTTTGAGGTTTTTTTTGTATTTTACTTTATAATAATTCGGTTTTAACTGTATTTAATATGATGCGATTTAATAGTGTTGTTTTCTGTTTACTTTTTTCAGTGTGTGTGCAAGCACAACAAACAAAAGAATATTATGAGAATACAAAAGTTGTAAAGGCTGAAGGTACCTTAGTTAATGGCAAACATGAAGGCTTATGGAAAAGCTATTTTTATTCAGGTGCTATTGAAGCAGAAGAACATTTTACAAACAATCTTTTTAATGGCTCTGTAATACATTATCATCCAAATGGAAAAATTTCGTTACAAGGAAATTATGTCAATGGAAGAGAGGAAGGAGATTGGAAAGAATTTTATAACAATGGTCAACCTACGGTTCAAGCTATATTTAAAGATGGAAAACGAAATGGTGTATACAAAGAGTTTTATTCGAATGGAAAATTATCTATTGATGGGATTTATAAATTAGATGTAAAAGACGGGATCTGGAAAGAGTATTTCCCAAATGGACAAATCAAGATTGATGGTATCTATGATCTCGGCGCTCGTAAAGGTGCGTGGAAAGAATATTATGCGAATGGTACGCTATATCATTCTGCTAATTATGTTAATGGAAAGATTGAAGGTTCTGTGGTTTGGAATCATGTCACTGGAAAGCCAAGTATACAAGGGCAATACATCCATGGTAATATGGATGGAGAATGGAAAGATTTTTATACTTCAGGGAAAGTACAGTCTGTTTCGCATTATTCAGATAGTTTAGAAAATGGATTGTTTGAAGACTATTCAATCAAAGGAATTAAATTATTCTCAGGTAATTATGTATCTGGAAAAGCAGATGGTACATGGACTTATTTTTATGAGAATGAAACTGGAACGAAGAAGAGTGTAGAAGTTTGGAGTAAAGGTAAATTAATGGCTGCTCCAGAATTCTATTCTGAATTGGGTGTTTCATTAGATGCTGGAACATTAAAGGATGGAGCTGGTACACGCAATATTTACTATCCCAAAGGCGCATTGTTGATGGATATCCCTTTTGATAAAGGTTTAGAAAATGGTCTTGCCACAAGTTATTATGAAAATGGTGTTATCAAAGCAGAACTATATTATGTAAATGGTTTGCAAGATGGTATCATGCGTGAATATTATTCTACTGGTGCATTGGCATCCGTAACAACGTATGAAAATGATGTTGAAAATGGATCGTATAAGCAGTTTAATAAAGAAGGCATCTTATCAGCATATGGATTTTATAAGAAAGGCTTAGAAGATAGTCTGTGGTTTGAATATCATGCAAATGGAAAAATATTTAGCGAAGGATATTTTATCGATGGTAAGAAAGAAGGTCAATGGTTTGAGCATTACGATAACGATACGCTTGCTTCTATGGGAGTGTATGTAAATGGAAAACCAGATGGCTTGTGGACAGATTATTATCCTAATGGAAAGATAACGGCCCAGGGTTATTATGTAGATGGTATGAAAGATGGTTTGTGGAAAAGCTATCACGATAATGGAAAAGTTTCCATGGAAGGAAATTTTGTGCAAGGATATGAAGATGGTCCATGGAAAGTTTATTTCGAAACAGGTCGAATGAATTTAGAAGGGTCTTATGTAATGGGTGATGAAGAAGGTTTTTGGAAAGAATATCATCGCAATGGAAAGATAGAATCTGAAGGCGTATATGTAAAAGGATTGGAAGAAGGCGTTTGGAAAAACTATTGGTCTAATGGTATTTTAATGTCTGAAGAGACGTATGCTGCAGGAAAGTTGATGTCTATCAGTGATATTACTTCTATGCGTGGTTCTAAGTTGAATAAAGGATCTTTCAAAGACGGGAATGGAATATTAAAAAGTTACCACTCCAACGATAAACTTGCTTCTGAAGGTTCGTTTAAAAATGGATTGCCCGATGGTAAATGGAAGTATTATCACAGCAATGGTTTCTTATCAGGAGATGGATTATATGTAGAAGGCTTGCGCGAAGGACAATGGCGCTTTTATTCAGAGCTTGGTTTGCTTGAAGCAGAAGGAGAGTATACCAACGATGATATTTCTGGTATCTGGAAATATTACGAACAAGGAAAACTTGTACGTATTCAAAATGTGGATGTAGACGAAGAAGATAAAGAATAATAGGATGCAGAAATATTTAGTTGTTTTCTTTTGTATATGTATGCAGGCTTCTGTTGTTGCTCAAAACAACGATTCGCTAATTGAAACATACAAAACAGGTACACTTAAGTCCAAAGGAATTAAAAAAGAAGGATTGAGAGAAGGGGATTGGTTTTTTTATTACCCCAACGGATTGCTCTCTGCAAAAGAACACTATAAAGAAGACGCATTAGAGGGGATGTCATTTTACTATGATACACTTGGTCATCTTACAGCGAAAGAGCAGTGGAGGAATGGTTTAGAGCAAGATAGTGCGTGGTATTATCATACTAATGGAACTATAAAACGCAGAGGTATTTATTTTTATGGTATGTATAAAGGTATCTGGTATACGTATTATGAAAATGGAACAGTTAAAACAGTAGGTGGTTATACAAATGGAACACCGAATGGAATATGGAAATTTTACTCTGAAAATGGAATGCTTACCGAAGAGTATACCTATGTAAATGGGGAATTGAATGGACCAGCTAAACTATACAATAATAAAGGTTTTTTATCTTCTGGTGGAAATATGGAAAAGAATTTACCTGTTGGCTGTTGGATTTATTTTAATAAAAAAGGTAAGGTTATTAAAATGAAAAACTATTAACTCACATTGAATTTGTTATTATTATCAATTCGTAATCGTTTTATTTCAACCTTCCACTTTTACTTTTGCCGTGGTTGTATCTTTTCAAGTAACCACCGTGCGCTCTCACTATACCTCGGTTTATATCCTGTTTAATTTAATGTTCTCTTTAGATCAAGAACAAGTGTTTTAATTATCTCATTTTTTATAATCATTATAATCTACTTCGATTTTTTTAAATCGTACATCTTCTATTAATGTGTTATTTATTTTATCAATACACTGCTGGTTGTCGTCTGCAAAAATACTTGCACTTCCCCATGTGCTTTTTGAAAGTGTAAATTTTCCGTTTAGGGAATCGATGAGATAGATGGTGTCATCACTCATGCATGCTTCTGGATATCCAATAACGTTGGGTGTGATACTTTTTAATGCATCCAGTATGTCTGTTAAAAAAGAAGTATTATCAACACCGCTTATAAACTCTAAAAAAAGTTTTTCAGAGCCAAGCCATGGACGGTAGTGATATTTATATGGACCTGTCATGTTCACTGAAAATGTATGAATAAAGGTTACAAATTTTGTATCCAATCTGTTTTTTTTATTAAGTATTTATAATGTAATACTTTTTCACCATAATGGTCAAACTCAACTTCTCCTACTTTTTTTGCCCCTATAGATAATAGTGATTTTTGTGAACGAATATTGTCTTTAGAAACGTGAAAAAATACATTTTTAACAAATTTAAAGGCATAATCTAAAAGTAAATATTTAATTGTTTTATTATATTGTGTGCCCCAATAATTGCGACTCAAAAATGTACCACCAATACAAATGCGTGATTCTTCACGATTGTATTCGTTATAACGTGTGGAGCCAATTATTTTATTCGTTGTTTTATCAATGATTAAGAAAGCTGTCGGATTAGAAATTAAACTATCGAAGAATATTCTAAATGCAGTTTTAATGTATCTGTTTTTACTAGGATGTTGATCCCATATATGTGGATCTGAAGCAACTTCAAATAGTTTTTCAAAATCAGTTTCTTTAAGTGGTTGAAGGGTTACAATTGAATTTTGAAGATTATGCGGCTGCCAATTGGGATTGATTTTCTCAATAGGTTGTTTTTGCTTGAATAATAAAATAAATTTTTTAATCCAATTTATATGACTGATTTTTTTTATATTTTCCATCCAATTACGAATATACATATTGTTATTTTGTAGTTTTATAATCATCAAAATTTATTTCTATTTTTTTAAATCGTACATCTTCTAATAATAATAGATTTATAGTGCCAAGACAATCTTGATTATCTTCTGCATGAATGAATGCAAATCCCCAGGTATCTTTTGATAGTGTAAAATTTCCAGCAGTAGAATGTATCGTATAGGTGAATGTATCATTCATCCATATATCTGAATGGCCCATTATTTTAGGTTCTATGCTTTTTAAAGCATACAATAAATCGCTTGTGAATGATTCATCGTCAACACCACTTATAAACTCCAGCAAAAGTATTGCAGATCCATAGCCTGGTCGGTAGTGATACTTATATGGACCAATGTGTGTCATAAAAAATCTAACTCATACAATATATGTATACCTGACGATATATATATATTGTATGAGTACCATTCGTTAGTTGGATTCAAACGGATTATTCTTTATGTACATCTTTAAACTTCAACATATCTATTAAACGTTGTTCCTTTTCAGCATCAAACCCACATGTGGATGTGAATTCTTTGGGGTTATCATATGTTCCAAATAACATGTCCCACCATACAATATCACCATAATTGTTTGTGTGTTTATTATATTCATGATGGATTCGATGCATTTCTGGTCGTTGAAAAATGTATCCAATCCATTGGGGTGTTTTAACATTTGTGTGATAGAAAAATTCTCCAAGTGCTGTAAATAATGTATATGTAGCGCCTGCTTCAAGACTTAATCCAAGAAATGAATATACCAATAAAGCTCCAATCAATGAATTGACTGTCATCTCTAGTGGATGTTTGTAAAATGAAGTAATTACTTCTAAGCGTTGGGGACTGTGATGTATTTGATGAAAGTGAGTCCATAAAAAATCGATTTTATGTCTCCATCTGTGCCACCAATAAAATATAAATGTTGCAATGAAATAGGCTATCATTCCTCCAATAAAAGGATTTACCTCATTCGATAAATGAAAAAGAGAAAAGCTGGAAAACCATTTCTCCCAAGTATAACCCGCAAAAATTACAATGCCTAATTGTATAAAATTGACAGCCATTACTCGAATAGTCCATGTAGGCACTTCGGGTAATTTCCATCCTGGGATTAAACGCTCCAAAAGGAAGCAACATCCAAACACAACGAAAATAATTATTAAAGTCATGAGATAATTTTTTTTATCTTAACGTAGCAGTATGCGACTTGCCTAATACGTACACTTTCGGCTTAATAAGATATGGAATAACCCCAACCGCTAATATTCCTGCACCTATTCCAAGATAGGCTCCAGTTGAGCCACCGCTATTGTCTGCTAAAGCGCTAGAGCTAGCCATTGTATAAGCACCTGCAATAATAAACACGCCTCCAATTGCTCTTGTGATGTTGTGTAAAGTTGTAGCTTTTTGAATCGATTCAATATCGCTAACAAAAACTTCTTTAATGGGCTTTACTTCATCTTCATCCGGTAAATAAAAAACAATCCCAGATGCATTGATATTTTGAATTTTTACTTTTTCATAATCACTATCACCTACAGCCTTATACCGAAAGGTATCTCCAATTTTAAACACCTTTACTTTACCTGTAAGCGTATCTTTTAGTTCTAATTGCTTTTGACCAAAAACAGATATTGTTGCACTGCACAAAATGAGTGCGAAAATGAGTTGTAGTTTTTTCATAAATTTTGAAAAGTATGGAGGAAGTATGAAGTACGGAGTATCGAATGCTAAGTACCAAATGTGAATTATTTATTTGTATATCAATACATTAAATATGGTCTGTGCGTCACAGACCATATTTAATGTCATCTGCATGTGCCGTCTTTGTACTCTGTACTTCGTACTCAATACTATTTTGCATTTGGCAAAAATCAAACGGGCTGGTGCAATTGCATCATATAAATGTTCTTATAAATGCCATCCAGTTGAATCAGCTCATTGTGCGAACCACTTTGAACAATCTGTCCATCTTCTAATACGATAATTTTGTCGGCAAGTTTTACCGATGATACTCTATGAGAAATTATTATGGTACTGCGGTCGCCCAAAACCTCTTTTAAATTGGTTAAAATGGTGTCCTCAGTCTTAGTATCAACTGCTGATAAACAATCATCCAGAATAAATAAACGAGGGTTGCGAATAAATGCACGCGCCAACGATAAACGTTGTTTTTGTCCACCCGATAAGGTAATCCCACGTTCTCCTAAAATAGTATCCAATCCTAAAGGGAATTGTTGAATTGAAGTGTATAGGTCCGCAAAGGTAGCTGCTTCAATAATTTGCTCTTCGCTAACATTGTCAAAGCCGAAGGCAATATTATTACGAATGGTATCTGAAAATAAAAATACATCTTGTGGTACAAAGCCAATCTGACTTCTCAGGTATTGAAGATTATAATCCTTTATATTAATCCCATCAATGCTAATGGCGCCTGTAGTTGTATCGTATAATCGACATAACAAGGACGCAATGGTTGATTTACCCGAGCCAGTGTTTCCTATGATGGCTATCGTTTGTCCGGGTAATACATTGAAACTAATATTTCGAGCACCTTCAATCCCCGTGTCTGGGTATTTAAATGAAACGTCTTTAAATTCAATTGCACCAGTTATTGGAGTCGTTAATTCTTTCCCTTTAATAAGCGTATTCTTTTCATCTAAAAATTGATTGATACGTCCTTGAGATACCTCTGCGCGTTTAATCATCACCGTTATCCAGCCTAAGGATGTAACTGGCCAAGCCAATTTATTTAGATAGAAAATGAATTCAGCAATATTACCTGTAGTAATTCCATCTTTAGAAATTGCTTTTGTTCCTCCAATCCAAATAATAAAAATAATGGATGCACCAATCAATGAAACCATTAAAGGGAAAAACAGTGCATTGATTTGTGTTAAGCGGATAGACTTGTCTTTATAGCCGTTGCTTTGGTCATTGAACTGACTGCTCATAGCTGCTTCTCTGCCAAATGATTTTACAACACGTATACCTGAAAAAGTTTCTTGAACCAAGGATGACAAATTGGACATGCTGCGTTGTATCTGCTCCGAATGTTTGGTAATAATGCTTTGTACGGTATAAATACTGATTACTAAAAAGGGTAGGGGTATTAGTGTATATAAGGTTAGCTCCACATTCACCGAAATCATAAGCGGTATGGTTACACTAAATATTGCAAATAAGTTTATGCCATACATAATCGCAGGGCCTAGATAATTTCGAACTTGATTTACATCTTCAGAAATGCGATTCATGATATCGCCTGTGTTATTTCTTTTGTAGAAACTTACTGGTAAAACTTGATAATGATGATAGATTTCGTTCTTCAAATCATATTCAATTCTTCTTGAAGTTCCAATGATAATTTTTCGTTGGAAATACAGAAAAATGCCACTGAATATGGTTAATCCCAATATTTTTAATACCAAAAATGTTACTTCTTTTCCAAATTCAGTTTGTAAATGTTCTTTTTCTACACCTGTTGCACTTTTGAGGATTGGCAGTGATTGTTCTAAATAATCAATGGTTTCCCGAATAACTGGTCCTTGATAACTTCCAAAGAAGTTATTTAAGAAAACAAATAAGATACCTGTAAGTAGATAATATTTATATTGAACTAAGTATTTATTGAGATGACTTAATGCCCTTTTTTTCACAATTATGTATGTTTCTGTACTATTTTCAATTGGAATACTCTTGTAAAAGGAGTACCTTTGAAATTCAATACAAAGTAAGAAATTTCTGTTTGTTATGTTTCAAGAAACAAAAATACTTATATACTAATTCCCAGAAAATACTTTGTAAACCAAAAAAATGTTCTTTATACGTTATGCTGAATAGAAGAATTCTACGGATCAAGGTTATGCAATCTTTATATGCATTGTACCAAACAAAAGTTTCGAATTTTTACTTAGGATTGGATGAGATCTCAGAAGTATTTGCTCCTGATTTAATGTCTCCCGATGTTCAAGACATTCCATTTTTAGAATCTAGAAAAAAAGCAGCACATACGTTTTATGAATCGTTTTTTGAAAAAAACGATCTCTCCTATTTAGAGCAAGAACCCGATATACGCAAAGCCATTGTTGAAGCCATTAATCATTATGATAATGCGCATACCAAAGACATTACACATTTTAAAAACATGCTACTTGAAGATGTAGAGCGTGTTGAAAATATGTATAAATTGGTTTTATTTAGTGTTACACGTTTTATGTCTATTGCGGAAGCAGACGCTACAGAAGGTATACACTCTGTTGTGAAGAGTGAGATACCGGAATATTTTTATAAACTGAAGAAAAACCCTGTTTTATTAGCGATCGAAAGCAATAAATCCTTGAGAAGTTTTGTTGAAAAGCATAAATTAAATCCTCCTGTAGATCTCTTAAAAGTTGTTTACAAGAAAAAAATAAAACAAGATCCGTTATACATCGAATATCAAAAATTTCCAGAATCTTCATTTGAAAAAGATAAAGAAATTGTGTTGCACTTAATCAAAACGTATTTGTTCAAAAACGAACAACTCGATTCGTATTGGGAAGATTTGGATTATAATTGGACAGAAAATGATGAAGCGATCCGTAGTCTTACATTGAAGGCTGCAAAAGGTATACAAGAAACTACCGACGAGAATTACGAGCTGCCTTCCTTATCTCCAAACTGGGAAGATGACAAGGCATTTATGTTGGATTTATATAAAGAATCTGCTGCCTTTGACGCCGAAGCAGAAAAATTGATTACAGAAAAAGTTCAAAATTGGGACATCGAACGATTGGCCTTTACGGATCGTATTATCCTTAAAATGGCGCTTACAGAGATGGTTAAATTCCCGAATATACCTGTTAAAGTAACCATTAATGAGTATATTGAAGTATCAAAATCGTATAGTACTCCTAAAAGTAAACAGTTTGTAAATGGTTTGTTAGATACCATTTCTATTGACTTACAAAAATCAGGTGTGATTTTGAAAAGTGGTAGAGGTTTGATGGATAATAAGTAGGAAGTATAGAGTACTGATTATCGAGTAAAAGTACTATGTACTATGTGCAAAGTACTTTGTACATAGTACATAGTACAAAAAGACTTCTGCAACTCTTTCTATCGCATACAGAACGGAATTCAGAAACGGTTCAATCATTGACAATTGTAACATCCAAAAATAAACAGATACTTTGTACTCAGTACTCTATACTTCTTACCATGGCTTCAGACAACAACTACTCCACCTTAACTACCCTCATTATTGGCATAGCGGCTGGTGCTGTATTGGGTATTTTGTTTGCACCCGATAAGGGTTCAAATACGCGTGCGCGGTTGAAGTTTAAATTGGCTCGTTATAAAGAACAATTGAAAGATATATTGGAAGAGATAGAAACCAGCAAAGATGCAATTGTGGATTCAGAGACGTTTTCCGATACCAAAGAAACCGCAGAAGAATTGGTTTCTGAAATTGAAAGTTTAATTAAAAAAATACAATCAGGAAAAGCCTGAAATGAAAACAAACATATTTTTATATCCAGGAAATGGCATCGGTCCAGAGTTGTTTGAATCTCTTCAAACATTCTTTCATTTATTTGATGATATTATTGAATTACATTATTTAAATTCTTTTCAAGATTTATGGGGTTTAAATAAACCGTACTCTGTATTGTGTGGTCCATTTGAATCTCAAAACCAACAAACAGAAGCTTTTTTAGCATTAAAGCCCTTTTATGCACTAACACATATCCCTCATGAAGCAAGAGATGCTACACGTATTTTGGCTGTGCCCATTTTAGAGAATCAAATGCTTACAGGTGTATTAAAGGATAGTTCTGTAATGAAGTCTTGCTTTAAATTGGACGAGAGAATAGTGATGGTGCAGCAATATCAAGAGCAACCCCAAATATGGGAGAATACCATGAAGGCATGGACTAAACTAGCATTTACCAATTATCAATCGCGTTTTGAAGATGCCAATATCGTATCGTTCATTAAACACGGCAAGTATAAAAATAGCAATCAAATTGTTACCTCTTTTGAGGGGGCAAACGTATTAAATGCCCTGTATGCCTCGGTTTATAATGCCTTAAATCGTTCTCATACCAAAATACAAGTTGATGGCGGTAGTATTTACGTGCCCTTACATGGTCATGCACCCGATATCGTAGGCATGGGTATAGCAAATCCCTATGCCTTGCTTATGGCATTTTGCAATTTATTATCTGATATTGGTCATGTAAATTTGTCTCAACGTATTGAAAATCAAATAGTAAATGCCTATTATGAAAATCGGAGCCAAACAACACCAGATCAGCGTGGGGTATTAAATACCGAAAAGTATATGTCTATGTTAATAGATTATATAAATTTGTAAATAGGAGATAAGCAATTTTAATTAAATTCGTAAAATATAAAATAAATGAATCTATGAAACGTATTGTAATTTATGCTTTAATGATTTCGGGTGCATCTTTAGTATTTTCTTGTGATGGGAAAAAAGATGAAGAAGCTGCGGTAACTCAAACGGAAGGTACAACGGGCGTTCAAGAATTAAAGCAAACGACTTTAGCATTTGTTGAGTCTGAACATGAGTTTGGAGATATCAATGAAGGAGAATTTGGAAAACATGAATTCGTTTTCAAAAATACGGGTACAGAACCATTGTATGTTAGAGACGCAAAAGCTTCTTGTGGTTGTACAACTCCAGAATGGACAAAAGACACCATTCCTGTTGGTGGCGAAGGTAAAATTTTAGTGCAATTTAATAGCAGCGGCAGGCCGGGTGATTTCCATAAAACAGTTACTGTTTTAGCTAATACAGAACCTGAAGCAACTGTTATTACAATTACAGGACATGTAATTGCAAAAGAGAAAGATATCTCTGGTCCTTATATCAAAGATGCGAATTAATAGTATCATCAGTTTTAATTTATAATTCAATTTCTAAATAAAAATAAAAATGGCGAATGTTCAATTAATTTTATTACAAGCTCCAGGTGGTGCAGGTGGTGGTTACATGCAATTTGGTTTAATTGCTTTAATGATTGGGGTATTTTATTTCTTCATGATTCGCCCACAACAAAAGAAAGCAAAAGATCAAGAAAAATTTCGTGCAGATTTGAAACCTGGTGATCGTATTCAAACGATAGGTGGACTTCATGGAACAATTGCAAGTCTTGAAGATGATGGAACAATTATATTAATTGTAGATCGTATTCGTATGAAATTTGAAAAATCTGCTGTTCAAGGTATTTCTACTAAGGCAGAATAAGTTTAACACATATTCGTTAAAACCTCCATTGTTTGTATTACTACTTCATTGGAGGTTTTTATTTTAATATATCCCACAATGCACATTTTGAAAGCCATCATTAGATTATTTAAACGAAAGTATGATTGGAAGGTAATGTTTTTATGCCTAGTGGCTACGATTAGTATTTGGTTGTTAAATGCTATGAATAGATATCACTTGGCGGATGTGTATTACCCGATTGTTTTTAAATACGACCATCAAGAATTGATGTTGGATAGTGATGAGCAAAAAATGATTGAATTTCATGCCTATGGTTTGGGTTGGGATTTATTAAAGTTAAAGTTGAATTGGTTTGTAGATCCTATTGAGATAAATCTAAAATCTAAAAAGCGATATAAATACTTATTAACTTCGGATATTCGTCCGTACTTAGAAGATAAACTACCCGTAGTCGAAATTCGATATTTTTCATCCGATACCATTTTTACGGGTTTAGATAAAGTCAAAAAAGAACGATTTAAAATTTATGTAGATCGCGATTATTCCTTTTTAGATGAGGATTATAAAATTGATGGGAATATACGTATCAATCCAGAATACATTATAGCTACGGGACCAGCATCCATAATGGATACCATGTCCCATAAAATATTATTGAAGCTATCAGAAAAAAATATTTCTGATGCGTATAAGGAAACCATTTCAATTTCAAAATCTACGAATAGCCAAATAAAATACAACACAAATAAAGTGGAAGTATCTTTTAACGTAACCAAACATAAACGCCCTTTTACGGAATAATATATGTATAAAGTTGGTATCACAGGTGGCATTGGAACAGGGAAGTCTATTGTTTGTTCTATTTTTTCGGTACTTGGTATTCCTACTTACGATGCAGATGCTCGATCCAAATGGCTTACCGAACAAGATCCACAGATACGGAAAGAATTGATTGCAATATTTGGCTCTGAAGTATTTATTGGAGAATCTTTAAATAGGCCCTTTTTAGCAGCTGTTGCATTTGCAGATGCTACCAAAACACAGACATTAAATGCAATTATTCATCCCGCAGTTGCCAAAGATTTTGCTTCCTGGGTAATCACGCAAGAAGGTGCACCATACGTTGTAAAAGAGGCTGCTTTATTGTTTGAATCTGGTTCAGCTAAAGAATTAGACAGTATGATTGTTGTATCCGCTCCTTTGGAATTGCGTATCAATCGGGTGATGAAGCGTGATCCACAGCGAACTGAAAAACAAATACGTGACATCATTTCTAGGCAATGGTCCGAAGAAGAAAAAAAAGCATTGGCAGATCATATTGTTGTTAATGATGATCTACAATTGGTCGTACCGCAAGTTTTGGGGTTACACCAACAATTTCTTTCAAACGCTCTTTCATACACCAACTTTTCTTAGTAGATTCAACTACTAAATACGTGTTCATGGCATCGTTAGAATCTACAAATTCCGTTTTGCAATTTGAATGTCACACCCCAGAAGAAAGTACTGCTTTTATGGAGGAGTTGATGTTATTTTCAAGGGGCATTCATATTTGGGTTTTGGACGGAGAAATGGGTGCAGGCAAGACTACATTTGTAAAACAATGCGGTTTATTTTTAGGCTTTGTAGAACACGTTACAAGTCCTACTTTTTCAATTGTGAATGAATACAGATCCAATAGCGGAAAAATATATTATCATTTTGATTTTTATAGAATCAATGCTGAACGTGAAGCATATGAAATTGGGTGCGAGGATTATTTCTATTCAGGAAATCTATGTTTTATTGAATGGGCATCGCGTATACCAACCTTGCTTCCAGAAAAGTATATTCATATAAAAATTAACGCTCTAAGTGAAGAAACAAGAGTGTATACAATTACTCGAGTGGAGGGTATTTCTACGACAGTAGCAAGGTGATTTTAATACAATGAACAATCTTGTCTCATGAAAAAGAAGTCTGAATTAGACGTGTTGGTTAAAGAACAAATTCTTTATCCAAAAGAGCAATTACAAAAGGTGCGTAAGCAATTACCCCAATTGTGTATTGGTATTCCGAAAGAAATAGATGGTATTGAAAATAGGGTTTGTTTGACACCCGAAGCCGTTGCATTGATTGTAAATAATGGGCACATTGTTCAGGTCGAAACAGGTGCAGGCCTAAATGCAAAATACTCTGATCGTGAATTCAGTGAAGCAGGCGCGAAGATTGTGTATTCAAAACAAGAAGTTTTTGACTCTGAAATTGTATTGAAAGTAGACCCACCAACGGTTGAAGAAATTGGATATATGAAAACCGGGAAGACATTAATTTCTGCTTTGCAGATGTCTACCTTGCACCCAGGTTACATTTCTGAAATTAATAAAAAACGTATTACGGGTATTGCCTTTGAGTTTATTGAAGACAAAGCAGCAGGTAAGCCGGTTGTGAAATCCATGAGTGAAATTGCAGGTAGTGCTGTAATGCAAATTGCAGCGGAATATCTTATTTCTAAAAACGGCATGGGTGTTATACTAGGTGGAGTTACAGGCGTACCTTCAACCAAAGTATTAATATTAGGAGCAGGTACAGTTGCCGAATATGCTGCGCGAACGGCTATAGGCTTAGGTGCAGAGGTGAAAGTATTCGACAGTCATTTGTATCGCCTACGTCGTTTGAAATTGAATTTGGGTTTGCAATTATACACTTCCGTGATTGATACGGTAAACCTTAGAAAAGAACTTAGAGAAGCAGATGTTGTTATAGGGTCCTTGCGAGCAGAAGAGGGTACAAGCTGTTTGGTAACAGATGAGATGGTTGCAGAGATGAAACCAAACTCTATTATTGTAGATGTAAGTATCGATCAAGGAGGTTGTTTTGAAACGTCTGAAATAACAAACCACATTGAACCTATTTTCAGAAAATATGATGTGATTCACTATTGCGTCCCTAATATTCCATCGCGTGTAGCCCGTACAGCAACGATTTCCCTAAGCAATATATTCACACCAATCATTTTGCAAATAGCAGAATCGGGTGGGGTAGAAGAGATGATACACCACAAAGACTGGTTTATGAATGGTATCTATACCTATAAAGGATATCTAACCAATTCTATTATGGCAAAAAAATACAATGTGTCTTATAAGGATATTAAGCTGTTAACGGCAAGTATGTTTTAATGAAGGCGTAACGCCTAAAGCTGAAGGCCTAAAGCGGTGATGCGCTAGATTTTTGAAAATTGAGCACAAAACAGAAGCAAAAAAATAAGGGTTGATTTGAATATTCAAATCAACCCTTATTTTTTTGCTTTGTGTGTTAATGTTTCATTTTCAATATATGCGCCAATTTGCTTTAGGCCTTAAACCCTCCGCCTTCAGCTTTTATTGTTTCACAATCTTACTTGTAACAATATCTGTACTTGTAAGAACCGTTAACATATACATTCCTTTCGCCAGTGCTTCTCCAATAGATTGAGCCTGATTCATTGTGCCTGAACCTTGTTCTACCAATTGTCCGCTTACACTATAAAGCATATACGTATATGTGCTTGCATTGGATCCGTTTACTAAAAGCGTTGTATTATTTTGGAACGGGTTAGGGTATATTGTTACTTTTACAAAACTTTCTGATGAATACGGTTGCATTGCTGTAGAAGAAGACTTGCCGTCGTAATCGTGTTGTGTGATACGGTAATATGAATTACCCGATACAGGTGCATTGTCTATATAGTAATAATTTGAAGCAATGTCTCTGTTGCCAGCGCCAGAAAGAGTAGCAATACTTTCAAAGTTTATACCATCTGTAGAACGTTCAACAACAAAATAGGCATTGTTGGTTTCTTCCGCAGTATTCCAAACCAATTTACACGCATTGTTTTGTGGAACAAGATAGAATGAGGTCCAAGTAACTGGAGTAACACAGTTGTTAATTGCAACAACTGGAGTGCGAGAGCAAGGGGTTTTAGCAGAAATATTCCAATTGTATAAGCTAAAATATGCATCCGTTTTCTTACTATTACTTAGCGACGAACTTACTATGGTTACAGGGTTTGGCGTAATAGTTGATGCATATGGATAGGGGTTTGTAAGGCCTGTTCTACCGCCAACTTTATATCTCCATGTTTCATAAACGGTCGAAATTGTTTCTATTTTTAAAGCTAATTTAGTCCCTAAGGAAATTGGGATATCAAAATTTGTAAAGCTAAAGGTATATAACGAATCGACTGCAACATTAGCGCCACCACCGGCTATCGTTACTGGTGCAGAGGTGGATGTAAATACAAGACTAGTTGATGTTTGGCTACCTGGCGTTGCATTGTTATCTAAATAGACACGTAGTTTTATAGAAGTTACAACCATTGGAGTGCCTGCTTTTCCATTCGTAACACGAATAGGTATTTGCAAAGAGTTTAAAGTGAAATCTTGAGTGGTTGTAAAATTAACGCCATATTGATTTCCTTGAACATTTCCTGCATCTAAATCAGATGCACTACCTGTTGTAAATTTAGTTGTTGGTCCCACAGTACCATTTGTAATGGTATTATCCTCTACATAATACGTTATATCACCTGTTGTACCTACTGGTGGAGTAAATGTATATGAAGAACCCGTGTTAAATGAAGTTACACCATTTAATGTTGTATACCAGTTAAAGGTTGCGCTATTTGTTCCGGTTGCTTTCAATGTTATGGGATCTACAATAGGGCCAGTTGCGCAGTAAAATGCATTTGTTGGGGTTATAGATGAGTTAGAAGTAATCACTGTATTACCACTTGTCGTAGTAGTACAACCAGGTAATTTAACATCAACGGTATATGTACCTGTAGATGTAGCTGTATATGTTTTGTTAGTACTTGGTGTTGGTAAATTAACACCATCACGTTTCCATTGATACGTAATACCGGTACCAGTTAAAACAGCATCTAAAGGTACTGGATTGGTTTTACAAAGATCTGCGCCAGGGGAAGTAGTGGGTGCTGCTGTTGCACTAGACGTAATTGTAGTCGTGCCACTTGTTACTGTACCACAACCAAGAACAGTAACATCAACGGTATATGCTCCGACTGTGGTAGCACCATAGGTTCTATTGGTACTCGGTGCAGGTAGATTAGAGCCATTCAGCTTCCATTGATATGTAACGCCAATACCTGTAAATACAGCATCTAAGGGTGCAGTAGGTATGCCACAAAGATCTGCATCCGGCGTTCTGTTTGGTGTAAAGGTACTTGAAACGACAATAATATCTGATTTTGTACATGCATTTCCGGCAGTAACACAAACAGAATACGTTCCAGGGGCTGTTATAACTTTAGAATATGGAGCTCCTAAACCGAAACCAGAATTAATACCAGGTGTATTGGCACTCCACGTTACCAACGTTGAATCTGTGTGTGGCACATTGGAATCGAGTGTTATAGAACCACCTGTACCACAAATGGTGCGGTCTGCTCCTAAATTTGGTATAGGTCCATTATCAGAATATCCACAACCAGGAATGAAAGAAACATCATCAATTGCAAAATCTGATTCACCGCTATTTCCTCCGCAACCGATCGTTTGATTTCCTTTAATACTAATCGTTACGGTAGTAGGGGGGGCAATACCTGAATCCCAGAATGCTTCTACTTTTCTCCATGCTCCACCTACATTACCTCCACCTATTGCAGGAGCAATAATTCCGGTGGCAAGATTAGTCCCGTTAACATCAAAATTTAAAATCCCAGGATAATTTGGTTGATCTTTTAATGAGTTTATCCAAATAGAAAAGTAATACCTTGTGTTTGGAATTACAGGAATATTTGATTGGCTAAAAAGTTTAATACCAACAACACAAACACCATCTACCATTAAAAATTTATCATTTGCAGCACCTGTAGTATGGCCATTAAATGGTTGATTAAATGCATTGTTAAATCCATACATGTCTGCACCTGTACCAACGTAGATATTTCCTGGTACAGAAAAACCTCCGGTAAATACTTTGTAGCCATCTGGCGAACCTGGAGGTGTATTTAAATCACCATCTGAATCTGGAGTATAGGTCCAACCTGTGTAACCTTGTGAGAAATCACCATTAACAACTTGATTCTGTCCAAGATTAACATCTACAGCACACTGACCAAAAGATTCAGATATAGGTAGTAAAGTAATAAGTAATACGATTAGTACTAGCTGTTTCATATTGTTACAAATAAAATTTGTCATACTTAAATTCATTAAAAAATAAATTTCTTTATTATGTACGTTATAAGTAGTGCAAAGTTATAATTATATTTTACATTTTAATAGTTATTAAATACTAAGTAATTAACATTCAAATTTTTGTAACTTAAATTTAAAAAATTGAATTAACATTTGTTTACCATTTTATCTTTGAAATCATGTATGTTTCTTTTAAAAATACATTTTCTCTTTTTACACTAGTTGATTAACAAGCAACTAGAACGATAGTAAAAAATGATATTTAACTCTTACAATTCTTGAGAGCAAGAATTTGAGGATCTAGTAAATAAAAAAGAGGCTTGATTCGAATATTCAAATCAAGCCTCTTTTTTATTTTATATATGTTAGCGTTTCATCGTCAATGCATACGCTACACGAGCATTAAGCTTTAGGCATTAAGCCTTAAACTTATTGAAGGATGTTCATTTCAACACGTCTGTTTTTAGTTCGTCCTTCAGGGGTGTCGTTTGTTCCAACTGGTTTGTTTTCTCCAAATCCGTCTGTTGTTAAACGTGCAGCTGCAACTCCTTTAGATATTAAGTAGTTTTTAACAGATATAGCTCTACGTTTCGATAAATCTAAGTTTGCATCATCGTCACCAACATTGTCTGTATGGCCTTCAATTAATAAACCGAATTTCAAATTGTTTCTCAACACTTTTGCCAAATCATCTAAAGATTGGTAAGAAGAAGATACAATTACATCGGAACCCGATTCGAATAATAAATTATCAAACGCTTTCTGTAACGCTGCTTTTTCTGCAGGTTTCAACTCTGGACACCCTCTGTTGGTTTTTGCTCCAGGTGTACTTGGACATAAATCATTGTAGTCTTCAACGCCGTCACCATCAATATCACTATATGGAGGTGGGCAACCTTCAAATTTAACAATGCCAGGTACTTTAGGGCATTTATCTTTATTATCAGGTATGCCGTCGCCATCTGTATCGGGGCAACCTTTATACATTTTTAAACCTGCTACGTCTGGACAATCATCGACGTTATCCATGATGCCGTCACCATCGCGATCACCCCATGGGCAACCAAAGTTTTCTCTTGGACCTGCTTCATTTTTACAAGAATCTTCGTAATCGAAAATACCATCAAAATCCACATCATACGGACAACCAAATGTTGTTACAGGTTCGCCTCTTGGAGTGCGTATACATTGATCGCGGCTATCTGGTACACCATCTTTATCCGAATCTGCATCGTGGTAGACAGGAGTATATGGGTCTTTCTTTTTCTTTTTCGCCGCTTGAGCTTTCTTTTTGTATTTCTTACTTTGTGCTGGGTTTTGAGCAGAAACCTCAAAAGTACCCGTAGCAGATAACACTAGGGCTAATAGTAAAATTCGTAAAAGATGTTTCATTCGATTAGGGATTCGTAATTTAATAATTAATTATGCAACAAGTTCTTTTAGAGCTTCTTCTATTGATTTTATCTTAGAAATGGCATCTTGTTGTTTTTGTTTTTCATTATCGAGCACAGAGGCTGCTGCATTTTGTACGAATTTTTCGTTATTAAGTTTCTTTTCAACCGAAATTAAAAAGCCTTTTGCATAAACAAGCTCTTTTTCAAGACGATCTTTCTCAGCTTCTGAGTCGAGATTATTCTCTTTTTCAATCTGAACTTGATAGTTACTGTTAATAGAATACGGATAGAACTGTTGAAACTGTTGATTCTCTTTATGAAGTATTTCTATTTCAAAATCACATTTAGAAAGTTTTGAAATGTAGGGTAAAAATGATTCAGCAGTTTTATATTCAGTTGGATTAGTAGCATTCGCAGGAACGATAAAAAGACTTTTTAGTTTACTCGTTCTTTTTAAATTGTTTTTTTGAATATGGCTATTAATTGTATTGATAGCAGGTTTTAAGGTAGTTTCGACAAATGATAAAATACTAATTTCTGTTTCTTTCGAGTCCGTTACTGTTGGCCATTCAGCTATAATTACACAATCTTTAGCATCGCGCTCTTTAATATCATGCCATAACTCTTCAGTAATGAAAGGCATAAACGGATGAACAATCTTCAATACCTTTTCGAAAATCGCTAAGGTTTTCAGATACGTTTGTTCATCAATTGGTAAACTTTTATCTAGTTCTCTATCATATTCAGGTTTGATCATTTCTAAATACCAAGAGCACAAATCGTCCCAAACCAATTTGTATACACTCATCAACGCATCCGATAAACGATACTTGCTGAAATGATCTTCAATCTCTACTAAGCTTGCATTTATTTTTGCATTCAACCATTCTACGGGTGCTTCATTTATGTAAGGAAGATTCGTATCTACTTCCCAACCTTTAATGAGTCTGAATGCATTCCATAATTTATTCGTAAAGTTTCTGCCTTGTTCGCAGTACTTATCGTCAAACAATAAATCATTGCCTGCAGGAGAACTCAACAACATGCCAAAGCGGACGCCATCTGCACCGAATTTTGTAATTAAATCCAATGGATCGGGCGAATTCCCTAAGGATTTAGACATTTTACGACCTTGTTTGTCGCGCACAATACCCGTTAAATATACGTTGCTAAATGGTTTTTCTCCACGAAATGCATAACCTGCCATAACCATACGAGCAACCCAGAAAAATAATATTTCAGGTGCCGTTACCAAGTCATTGGTAGGGTAGTAGTAATCGATGTCTTTATTCTTTGGATCTTTAAAACCATCAAATACAGAGATAGGCCACAACCAAGAAGAGAACCAGGTATCCAATACATCTTCGTCTTGTTTTAAGTCGGCTAATGTAATTGATGCATTTCCAGTAAGTGTTTTCGCTTTTTCTAGCGCTTCGGTTTCATTTAATGCAACAACATATTTTCCGTCGCTTAAATACCAAGCAGGTATACGCTGTCCCCACCACAATTGGCGGGAGATACACCAATCTTTAATATTATCGATCCAATGTTTGTAGGTGTTTTTAAACTTCGCAGGGTGCAATTTAATTTCATCATTCATCACAGATGACAATACTTCTGGATGTTTGTCCATGAAGCTGCGCATGTTTACAAACCACTGTAAGGAAAGGCGTGGCTCTACAACGGCATTGGTACGTTCTGAATAACCAACGTTGTTGGTGATATTATCTGTCTTCGTTAAAAACCCTTTTTCTTCTAGTTCAGCAGAAATTTCCTTGCGTACTTTAAAACGATCAAGACCTACATACAACTGTGCGTTTTCATTGAAGGTACCGTCATTATTCATGATGTCGATTACTTCCAAGCCGTGTTTTTGTCCGAGTTGGTAATCATTCACATCGTGTGCCGGTGTTACCTTCAAGCAACCTGTACCAAATTCAAGATCCACGTATTCATCTTCAATAATTGGGATCTCTTTATTGATAAGTGGAACGATTACTTTTTTACCTTTTAAGTGTTTCCAACGATCGTCTTTCGGGTGAATACACACAGCAGTATCTCCTAAAATTGTTTCTGGTCGGGTAGTAGCAACAACTGCAAATTCGTCTGAACCTACAACTTGGTATTTGATATAATATAATTTGGATTGAACTTCTTTGTGAATAACTTCCTCGTCTGATAGCGCCGTTTTACCTTCTGGATCCCAGTTTACCATACGGAATCCACGGTATATCATGCCGTCTGTATGCAGTTTGTTGAATACTTCGATTACTGCTTCAGAAAGGTTTTCTTCCATCGTAAAGCGGGTTCTTTCCCAGTCACACGAAGCACCTAATTTTTTTAATTGCTCTAAAATGATTCCGCCGTATTTTTCTTTCCATACCCATGCATGCTCTAAAAATTTGTCTCGAGATAAATCACTTTTTTTGATTCCTTGCTCGCGTAATAAGGCAACAACCTTAGCTTCAGTAGCTATAGATGCATGGTCGGTGCCTGGTACCCAACAGGCTTCTTTACCTTCCATACGTGCTTTTCGGATCAATACATCTTGTATGGTATTATTTAGCATATGTCCCATGTGTAGCACTCCCGTAACATTGGGTGGTGGAATTACAATCGTGAAGGGTTTTTTAGCTGCATTTGGTTCAGAATGGAAGAATTTGTTTTCCAACCAATACGCATACCATTTACTTTCTACTTCAACGGGCGAATATGTTTTACGAATTTCAGACATAAGGAATTTTAAAGCGATTATTCATGTTTATGAAGCTGCAAGTTAGTTATTTCTTATAGCATGGAAAAGTGGTAATTTGTAGTATTTTTGTATAACCATTCATATTAACCAAAAAGAACAATGAGAACATCAAATCCGGCTTTAAATGATTCAACGTTTGATACCTATGCATTAGCAGGGGAAGAAAAGATGACCATTCAGGGCACAGTGAATAAAAGTTTTATTTTAATTGCATTGGTTTTTTCAACTGCTTTATTGTCTTGGGATTTCATGTCCAATTTAGAAGGCGGTATTATTTATGTAGTTGCAGCTGCTATAATCGCTTTAATACTTGGTTTAGCTACTTCATTTAAGCCAACTTGGTCGCCATATACAGCGCCCGCTTATGCCTTATTTGAAGGAGTGTTTTTAGGAGCTATTTCGGGTTTTATGGATAAAATGTATCCAGGAATTGCGATACAAGCAGTGTTATTAACCTGCGGAACATTCTTATGTTTATTATTGGCTTACCGTTCTGGATTAATCAAAGCAACTGAAAATTTCAAATTGGGAATTGTAGCAGCAACTGGCGCAATTTTTCTGATTTATATGGTGACTTTCGTTCTTGGTTTTTTCGGAATCTCTGTTCCATACATTCATGGAAATGGGATATTCAGTATTATTTTCAGCTTAGTTGTAGTCGTTGTCGCAGCCTTGAATTTAGTTTTGGATTTTGATTTTATTGAAAAAGGAGAAGCGAATGGTGCACCTAAATATATGGAGTGGTATGCTTCGTTTGGCTTATTGGTAACACTTGTTTGGTTGTACATTGAGATTTTGAAATTGCTGGCCAAATTGAGTAGCAGAAAGTAAAAAAGTACTTAGTACGAAGTATAGAGTACTAAGTAATTATAAGGTAATGTCTTTTTATTAAAGATAGAATTTATAAGAACACTCAATAAATCTAAAAACCGTCAAATAAATTGGACGGCAATGAAAGCCGAGTAGATGTTCTTATAATTCGCTACGCAGCATTCATTGCCGTTGGCTTTAGTCAACTGTTTAAGTGACAATACAAATTTCCATTACTAAACGGCATTGAATTAGAAGTTATGAATTATTAATGGAGCATTTTCAGAATAGTGCTTAAAGCCTTAAATATCATAGATAAGAGATATTGCGAACACAAATAACAATTGGATCAAGTTTTAAATAATGACGTTGTTTTATTTAAAAAAACCATAAAAAATAGCTCAAACAAATTTGTTTGAGCTATTTTTTATGGTTTTTAATGTTCTATATTCGTACTTAGTACTCTATACTCCATACTTCCTCAAATACTTCCTCAAATGACGCGATTCGATTTCAATAGATTAATGATTTCTTCTTTGTCACGAATTTGTTCTTTTAGATAGTCGATTTCCCGCGCCATGTTATCTATTTTTTTAAGCAGCTCGCCTTCTTCTCGCATCGGATGGTTGGCTATTGTTGCTTCATCTGCCAGCATATCTCCATTCCCCATGTACAACCAATGCGGATTTATCGTAGGTAGAGCCTTGTATATTGAATTGAAAAACTCAATATTGGGAATATTTTTACCTTTCTTGGCATTAGATAAGGTGTTTTCTGGCAGCCCAGCTTGCTTTGCCAGCTGTTTTTGATTCAAATTAAAATGTTTCAGGATTAATTCAATCCTTGCGTTTACAGGTATGTTCATGCCACTTTAAATTACATATTCAACAAATTAATTTTTTTGGTGACGGCTTTCTATATTTTAATCGTGTAATAAAGATAGAAAACCGACGTCAATCGCTTGCTTAAAACAGTCTCACTTATTTTAAGTAGAGGTTGGCGTTTTGTATCACGCATCTACCGTCTTCTACGAGTACTTTAATATTTAGGTTATCATTTAAACTGATTATGTACTTTTAGAGGATTAATTTGCTTTTACGGGTGCTAATTTACTAAATTGTATAAATATTTTTATAGTATTATGAATTGTATTGTTGACTGGGTACTGTTGTTAGACGATGATGAAATACAAAATTTCATTCATCAGCGTATTATTCGCAAATTTGTACCAGAAAGTAAAATAATTGTAGCTACAAATGGTCAAGTGGGTATTCAAATATTACAAGCCTTAATGGAGAATAAAAAGAATACCAAACGTGGGATTATATTTTTAGATATTAATATGCCTATCATGAATGGATTTCAATTTTTAGAATTATTTCATCAAGATTTTGCTTCTCAGTTTAGCAATACAAGCGTATATCCATTGTCAAGCTCGGATGATATTAAGGATGTCATTCAAATGAATCAATTGGGAGCTGAAAATTATATTGTAAAGCCACTCACACAAGAATTTGCAAACAGTTTATTTGTTTAGTATTCTAAGTCTAAATATATTTAAAAAGGTCCTGTAACAATTTGTTACAGGACCTTTTCATGTGAATCTTATTCGTACTATTTATTTAACAAGTGTCATTTCGTCAATCAAATGTTTTGCACCTGCATATTGATCGATCATGAATAATACATATCGAATATCAACAGAAATACATCGTTGTAAGGATGGCTCATAAATAATATCACCACTCATTGCTTCCCAGTTCCCATCAAATGCAACACCGATCAATTCTCCGTTTCCATTCATGACAGGACTGCCAGAATTGCCACCTGTTATATCGTTCGTTGTAATAAAACAAATAGGTAGTTTGCCTTCCTCGTTCGCATAGTCTCCGTACGATTTGGAATTGTATAAATCTTTTAATTTTTTAGGAACAATAAATTCTTCGTTGGTCGAATCTTCTTTTTCCATTAAACCTTCAAGTGTTGTGTAGAAATTATAGTGTACTGCATCTCTTGGTACATAGTCTTGCACCGTGCCATAGGTTAAACGCATGGTAAAGTTTGCGTCTGGATACAATACTTGATTCTTGCGTTGTTCAAGAATACCTTTTAAATACAATTGATTTGTTAATTCTAGCCTTCCAAATAATGCACCCAAAGCTGGTCCTACATCACGTCTGAAATCACCAAGGATGGAAGTCATGCATGCAAACCCCGGATCTTTTTCTAATGCTGCTGCGCTTGGGTTCGCCATAAACGCATCAAACAAATTTTTATTTGCAAATATAGATTTTGAAAAAACCATTGTCGCATATTTATCAAAATCTCCTTTGTATTTTTTTTCTATTACAGTAAAGATGCCAGGATGTAAGGCTTTATCAATGTCTGTATAATACATTTTTAATAAAGCTGCAAATACTTTTTGATCGGTTCCTTTATTGTAATCTTTAAAATAGTCGTCGCCCGCTGCAATCATTTTTTCTTTTGCCGCTGCATCAAATTTATCCGATTTTAATAAACCATAATATGCATTTGATTTATAGGCGAATTCTAATATTTCAGTGCCAAAGGCTGCTTCTTGAATGTAAATATAGGGTAGATTAACTTTGCTATACGCTTCGAATAATTGTTTGTAATTTGCCAGTATATCTTGGTATTCAGCTCTGCTACTATCTTGATTTACCCAATCAGCAAATGCAGCTTCTTCTACTTTTTTATCATCGATTACATGTAAGCGTTTTAAACCTTGATTTTGGCCTATGAAGTATTTGTAATAATTGCTAACACGTGCATATTTAGAAGCGTATTGAATACGAACAGCTGGATTTGCATCCATATCTGCTTTCATGAGCGCAAGTCTTGTTTCTCTGATTTTGATTTTTGCTGGATTGCTTTGGTTGTAATTCATTGCAACTTCAAAAGAAGTCATGTAGCGATCTGTTCCGCCTGGGTAACCCATAACCATGGAGAAGTCATTTTTCTTTACACCTGCGGTAGAAATAGATAAATGCTTACGTGGATGATAAGGCACATTCTCTTTAGAATATTCTGCTGGTTTGCCGTCTTTGCTCATGTATACACGGAACAATGAAAAGTCACCTGTTTGTCTGGGCCACATCCAATTGTCTGTATCTCCACCAAACTTTCCAACAGAAGAGGGTGGAGCACCTACCAAACGTATATCTTTAAATATTTGATAAACGAATACTATTTTCTGATTGCCTGCAAAAAAATCTTCTATATCAATCGTATAATCATTTGCTTCGCCATATTCTTTTTCTAATTCTTTTGTAAGCGCGGCTTTTTCTTCTTCAGTCTTATTTGCAAATCGCTCGGTAACATCTTCCATCCGAATTAAGAAGGTTACTGAAAGACCTGGGTTACTCAGTTCTTTTGAACGATCCATTGCCCAGAAACCGTCTGTAATATAGTCATGTTCAATGCTGCTATGCGATTGTACTGCATCAAACCCGCAATGGTGGTTGGTCAATATTAATCCGTCTTGCGAGATAACTTCACCCGTACAAAAATTTCCAAAATTTACGATGGCATCTTTTAAACTTGCATTGTTAACAGAATAAATTTGTTCGGGTGTAATCTTTAAACCCAATTTTTTCATTTGATCATAATTCTTTCCCAATAAAAAAGGCAACCACATGCCTTCATCTGCAAATAGATTTCCCAAGCTTAGGGAAACAATTGTTATGAAAACAATTAAACGTTTTAACATAGTATTAATCTTTAGTTATGATTAGATGAAAGTAAGGAATTAATTGAAGATAAAAAAGTACTGGGTACTGAGTACGGTGTACAAAGTAGGTTGTTAATTTTTTAGATTATATTTATTCGTGATTTATAATCGCGAATAGCTGATAATTGAGATTATAAATCTCAATTCCATTTAGTAAAGAAGATTGTCAATTTAATTAAACCGTTGGCTATAGCCAATGGCAATGAAAGCTTTATAGCGCATTGAAATGACATCTGCTCATTTTTATTTATCGCCCAATTTCTTGGTGCATCTTTAGAGTTATTGAGTGTTCTTGTAAATTCAATCCTTTACCATCCGATATTGTATTTTTTTTTGTTGTGTCTTTTCCACCAACCACCTGTAACCTATAACTTCAGCATTTTTGTACTTTGTACTTTGTACTTTGTACTTTGTACTTTGTACTTTGTACTTTGTA
>ERZ724508.147-NODE-147-length-50151-cov-6.317650_pt1 | contig 50151 bp, 65 predicted proteins | sample MGYA00376041_ERZ724508 | MGnify/ENA primary metagenome ERZ724508 (study PRJEB28724, sample SAMN07190887) | wastewater metagenome | isolation source: effluent of sewage treatment plant in Hong Hong | place: USA: Christiansburg, Virginia | collected 2016-03-01 ...
CAGCTACGCCAACACTTGGGAGCCAATGGAAACTCTCGAGGAGGCCCTTGACGCAATTCGCTAGTTTGAGGAAAAGGAGAATAGGAGGGATCACAAGAAGGCAACTTCTGTTGCTGATAAGGGCAGACAGTCAGCTCCAAAGAAGGCTGTCATCGAAAAAGCACCTATAAAACGAGCAGCAAAGATTGTCCTAAAGAGTACCTCGGAGCCTCAAATTCACTGGGTCTACGGACACAGACTTAAGAAGATCATAGGCAGGGAGGGCTCAGACTACTGCCACGTAATGTGGGATGACTCCACCCAATCTGTCGAGCACATTGCGAAGATATCATGGTATGAGCCATAGCTTCTCAACGAATTTCTGAAGAAGGAGATGGCGCGGACTGAAAAGGAAGACACCCGCTTCAAGAAAGCCGAGATCACGAAGGTCAAAGGAGAGCCACACCACTGAGTGATCAACGAAAAGTTATTTAGATGTGCAGATAAGAAGCTGAGATTCGCCTTGAATTTAGTGAATCAATGTGCCTTCTGCATAAGCTATCGTAGTTCAACTTTATTGTTAAGAATGACGGAAGCGAGATTGGCGGTGCCTCTACCACAAAAATTCGTCGAAGAACCTTAAACTGCTGGCGCACTGCATCTCGGGCAGCATCCTGTGGGTGGTTCTCTTGGAAGCAGCTGTCCCTTGTGCAACCATGCGCTGGCTGCATTCAATTCAGCTCGGTTCTGCCATTGTAACGTCTTCTCGCACTATAAGTGCCTCATCTACAGGCTCAGAGGCACAACTGTAGAAGATCATCGGAAATGTGATGTGTGCGGAACTGCTTACATTCTTTACTTCGAGGATCGAGCTGCTCTTCGACCTTTCCAACAATGCACCTTTCTTAGGGCTCTTTGCCTATTGATCTGGATGGCAATGGTGGGTCTCTTATGCCTTATCCTCATTGATGTCTTTAGCCACGCTCTGGAAGATGGAGAGTCGCTCTATGAAGAATACTCATATCTGATCTTCGCAGCCTATACGGGCATCTTTGTGGTGGTGACGTTGGGCTGCTGCATGAATATCATCTTTGAGAGCAGGTCGACACTGATAACGATGGAGCCCTACCATACTCACGCGGAAGGTTATCACTAAAACGCAGGAGAGGAGGGCTACGACTTGGTTGCTAATGCGGGTTCAAGGGAAGTGAACGTTAGCGAAGCTCCTGTTAAGCCAGGCCTGAAAGAACTCCAGGAGCCATAAGAAAAAGCTTGACTGAACATGGCAGTGAAATTTAAATGTTAATATTGAGCATCGGATTGGTACTGCTGGCTCAGCTGTCCCACCAGCAAACATACTATTCGAGCGGTACCAATAACAATACAGTGGTCACAGTCTGCCATTGCGACCTGACCGAAAGCTTCTGCGATTGGAACTGCTGCTGCGACACCGATTGCTCGCCTGTACACATATTCTAAATCTAGACAGTCATCGCCTAACTCAAGTCTCAGAAACAGCAGTGCACAGTCAACTCCTACCGTACTTACTGCTTCGATATGGCCTACTACACCAATACTACTGGCACTATTCTGGTTCCTACAGCTATCACGACCAGTGGAGCGCTCACCTGCTACGAATTCAACGGCACAAACGAAGCACAGGCTGAGGTTACCATCAGCACCAAACAGCTGGAGCAACTGACAAAGGAAAATGTGGTCGTGAGCACCCAGAACTTTGCCAAAGGATATTCTACGTCGACACCACTGTTTACAACTCAGAAATTTTCTGATGCAACAGGGAAGTGCGTGACGACAGCAGCTGCCAACGACGTCCTATTATCGGTTAATTTAGACCCCTGTCTATTTCGGGAGGAATCTAACTGTCAGCTGTAAAGCCACCCAAGTTTCTTGTGAGCAAGACACTATCAAGCTGTTCAGCAGCTTTTATACAGCCAAGTTTGCATCTGAGTATGCTGGGACGACATTAGACAGAAGCGTGCCTACATTGAGTGGTCAATAATGCGTTAGCACATTAACTGTGCTGGTACTGTACAGCGTATGGGGGACTGCCGTTAACCAACAGCCATACATCTTAAGTGTGAGGAATATTGAAGAGACTGTTTTACCCGCACCTTCTACCTATACCGTCAAGCTCCGATTCATCGATGTATCAAAGCTAAATGTTGGAACGGCAACCCTGCCGCCCTTCTTCCCTCAAATTCCACCGGATATTTTCTATCCGATTTTCTACAAAAGCGAGGTGTTGATGGCTTTCATGTGGGCGACGGCCAGTTACCTTCTACTACTGTGATTCAAACGATGATGTCAACCTTCTCGTTAATAATAGTTTTAGAGTTAATAAACCCGTATGTTGCAGAACAAACCCCCCGCTGATTCTATTCGGACCTCAGCTCGTCTCACTACGAAAGCCACAGACCCAAGTCCTTGCTGTCGCTGGACTTCTCGGAATAACAACCCACGCAACCAATGCAACGGTGCAGCTAGTCCCAATAAGCCTTTAGACGACTTCGTCAACCGCTTTACGCTGTTGAAGCGATGCCTATTGGAACTCGCCCGCGAGTTCCCGCTCGATTGTAGGTTCCTCTCAAAAGAGCTTTCTAGTCTCGCAACTTCGTTTAGCCCGTAGATCGTTAATTCACGTGGATCTGCCCCGCAGCTGACCAATACTACCTCTACCCAAACAACTGAATCAACACCTCCTCTGTTTTGTGAGGAAATCTCATCCATTTTGCAGCAATCGATGGATCTCACAGTTGAGCAGCCTGGTTACAAGAGAGCCCGCGAGGAAATATCCAACGATCTCTATCGAGACAATATGCTGTTAAATAGATAAAATCTGCGTCTCGCTTAGTAGATTATTGAGCTCACAGAGTCCAACGAATCGCTGAATAGTCGCTACAGGGAGCTCTCCAAGAAGTACGAATAGCTAGAGAGGGTAATGAGCCAAATGCACGAAGCAACGACCGCAGTGTCGAGGGGCGCTGATATCGCAAAAGACGATTTGTTTGGCGAGTATATTCGACCAGCCTTTTCTCCGAGAAGCAGCAACCTTTCATCGAGATGCTGTTTTAGTCCTCGGTCTCAATTACATTTCGACACTGAGGGAAGTTCATTAAAAAGAACAAATACCGATCAGACTCAAATGGGGGGGATAAACAACGATATTGCGACTCAGACCTAAGGAGTAGAACTAAACCCATCTGGAAAAAGCAACAACCTCGCTAAAAAGCTGGATATTGTATCGGCTGACAATAAAGTCAAGGCTTCAATGTTGGAAAGGTTAGAAGAACCCATTGGGGTTCTGCTGGAGAAAGAGCCGGGAAGCTTTCATATGACACTGGACAACCTCGACGAAATAGTTGAACTGCTGAGTATGAAAAACTGGACACGCAAATTACAGCGAAAACCGCGACCTAGTATTAATGTGAACGAGGAATAGATTATGGACTTAGCTCACTGCAAGAGCGAAGGACGGTTAGACCCTATCCCAGAGAGAGGACGCAAGTTTACGCGAAGGCGCTAATGACAGTTTGATGGTGTATTCTCTTTCAGCTCTTACAACAGTATCAACAAAATCGTAGAGTACAATGATCGCTGTTTCAAAGAACAACGATACAAACGGTGGATATCATGCGATACTTTGGCCACTCCATAGACTATAAAATTGTATTGATGGAAATGCTAGTGGGCAGATTAGCTGGGTAGATTGTGCTATGTAACAGTAGTAGCGAAAGCTACTAAATCTTCAGCAGACGTCAGGTATGCGGTCTGGAGTTTTCCTACTGACTCATTGTCATTAACTTGCTGTTGGACGTGAGTTCGAACGAATGCCTTTGCAGGAACAATATTTGAAATCAATAAGTTATGAGACGAGAGCACTCACTGAATACAACGGCTGCCACACACAATCTGTCGGTGGATAGTTCAGCGAGAGCGTAGATGCCAAGGCTTGATGACCGTACCGTCAAGGAGCTTCAGCAAAAGCGTGATCGATTAGATGAAAAGATAGCAGCGAAGCAGCAAGAGAAACAGCGAGCTATTGGCACGTTTGTCTAGGCACTTGAGAAGGAGTTAGCAGCTTCGAAGCAGAGGGACTATCGCAAGGAGGAGGAATTCAAGTCTGAAGTTCAGAAATTCGGTGAGTTCCACAAACAAGTTCTAACGGACTTAGTTGAGGCCAAGGATCGATTGAAGCTGGCGAAAGACGGGTTAGTACTGTTCCTAAAACAGGAGAAGGCTGAGCGACTGTGATTCTGCAGTTTTTATAATAGATGGACGCTCGTACGAACAATATCAAAAAGGCGACTGCGTATCAAAGGGAATCTGCAGGCCGAACAGCCTCAGAACGGCTTCTGGACTAGCACTACAAACAAAGTCATAATCGGATCAAAGAGCTGGAGAAGGGACTCATGATTAGCAGCCAGCCAGTCAAAAAAGCTAAAGTGGAGTTATCTGACCAACATCAGCCACCCTCCTCTGAGGAGGTTCTCGCTCGAATCATCAAGCATTTCACAAAAGAGGATAAACTGCTGAAGTCGTTGGAGCTGCTTGAGAAGCTATTCGGAAGTGAAGGGTTCAGGTAACTGAGCACTGAATCTCTGCTGGATGCACTGCTGAGGCTTGTGGAGATCACAGCTAGCAGAAGCTGTGAGGTCAGAGTTTACCAGGGCATTAAGCAGGTATTCTCAAAAGCGGAAGCACAAATCAAAGAAGAATCAATCCCTAAACGGACGCTGACTGCCAGAGAAAGTGAACTGTGGGATGTGTTAATGGTGTTCGGATTGGATCTCAGCCTACTTTGGTCGGATGATAGCTTTGAGTTTAGCCGAGCAGTCACCCTATTCAAAAAGCATATCGTTGAGTTCCAAGTGGACTTCGATAAACTGAATAAGCTGGAAGCCTTGCTGTGCTTGAAGTTGGAGACCTAGGAAGTTACTGCCAAGTCAACCGAAAGCAAAATAGAAACTGCTCTAACCAATCAAGCCAAACATCTCCTGTCGTCTTCTTCTGACTAAGTGAATCTACTCAAGCGTAGTCTCATCTTTAAGGTCGTCTGCCGTTTGTTTCCGCTGGCGATTATGGGGTGGAGAAAGTCCTCGCTTGATCCATTCCTCCGAGAGTTTAACACTTAATTTAAGGAGCGCATTCTCAGCAAACAACAGAAGATGGAGTTCACCCAGCTTTATCAAGAGCATCTCAACAGCAAAATCAAAGGCAGCTACAACTAGCAGCTGCAGTTCAAGATCGACAAGGAGATCCTGTCGACTCCGTTAAATAGTCACCACACTGTCAAGGACAATCGCCGCGAGTTCCTCACTGGCGACTCGGTCGAACGGTGGAGCAGTCGACAACACAACTGATCTGTTTGCTGTTATTATACTCTGGCTATGCATCGCACAAAAAAGCTGAAACCGCAGCCCAGCTAAACCGCATAGTCCTTCTTGCTGGAGAGCCAAATCAAGAGCCCTGAGCGTCTTAAAATGCTCATTCTCAGTGGAAGCAGCCTTGCTCGTAATGACTTCATGTTCATCTTGCAGTGCAAGAGCCTCATCAAACTCGACCTTTCTAACAACGGACTTGTGCGCTTCCCCAAAGAATTCTCATTGGCACAGCTCTCCAGCCTCGCCTTTTTGCATCTACACAATAACGAGTTTCGGCAGATTGAGGATCTCAAGCCGGTCTTTTAAACTACAGGACTGCTTCACCTTACTCTGCATAACAATCCGCTTCCGATGAACAGCCGCATTGAGCACTTCATTCTCAATGTGCTGAGAAGGCTACGAGTTATCAACGACAGGGTTATATTCGAGGAGGAGAGGCTACCTGACGTGATGCCAACGAGACCTGTTAGACACCTTGACCTGGATACGTTACTCCCTCAGCAAGCTAACTGTGACGAGAAATACTACATTTGGATGCTAGAAGTACAATTCTTCTGCATTGATAGAGGCTGGGCTGACGCCAATCCGATTGTTAAAGTACAACGGCTTTGGAGGAGACGGCAGCAACAAAAGCTTGAAAGAGAAAAGAGGCCGTTCAAGTATACACGCAAGTTCAAAGATCCGAGGACCGATGAGCTGCGCAACCCAGGTCTTCCCCTACTCGCCAATTGTTTTGATATGTGGAAAGAGCACGTGAAGAGCCTCAAAAAGATTAGAAAACATCTCAAAAAGGAGGAGAAACTGTTCATGACACTCCCTCTCCACGACTATTCAACCCACCGTCGAAACGAGCGAGTCAGCCATATTGTATCGCAGTTAATGACCCGCATACGTTATCGGATCAAGGTTAAGAAGGCCATCGAGGTATTCGTGAAGAGACTCAAACCAAGGGTTCTCGCATTTGAGTCGGCGAGATCATTCTACGCTGTGTCGGAAATATAGGAAACTGGAAGAATCATGTTTGGCAAGATCCAAAAACACCTGTTATTGAACTTCCTCGAGCACGTCAAACGATCACTACCAGGGAGGAATTTGGAATATACAATTACCAACTGCATCTCGTATGTATCAGTGAGACTGCTTGAGGAGGAGAGACTCCGAAACAAGAAAGGATCTGGGTTGTACTCACAATTCTTATACCCCTCCATGTGTTGCGTGTTCCTTCGGAACAGAAAGTCAAGTATCAAGAAGACAAAACGAACGGCAGTTCCCATTCAACAGCTGAGCTATCTGACAAAGAAGAACGGCAGAATCACCTAGTAGGAGCGGAAAAGGAGTCGAGTCAAGTACGACCAGCTCAATAAGTACATCTCCAACGAATACTACAACTCCCTGATGGAGTTCAGGTGCAAGGACGCAGTAGTATTCAAGCAACTCCTAAGGTTCATTTACTACCATAACACCAAAAGTTGTCACCTCGCCAAGTATGTCGAGAACGTGGATGCGCTGGCTTTCCTCGATAACTACGATGAGAACTTTGTGTTCTATGTGGACTCAGTATTGAAGCGATCAACAGCAGCCGTCCTTATTCAGAAATGCTGGAAGCGCTATTGGAACAATAAGACGAGCAAGTAGACACTCTACACCATGATTGCGAGGACCAGAGCAGCCCAAAAGCTACAAAGATTCGCCCGATCGCAGCAGTTCAGTCACAGAGTTTCTTTCGACAACAACTTGAATGCCTATATCCGCGAACTTAACTTCCCAGTCGTATACCTTCAACTCGAAATTTACAAAGACTTGAAAGGGTTTCTACGAAAGCGAGATCTCTATAACAAGCTGGCGCTGTGGGTCAACCATACGAAGAAGGATGTGCTGTTGACGTGGGAACACCCAAAGAATCCGTTCTTTCCATTGACAATGAAGAAGCTCTTGCAGACTTACCTTGATGCTGACGATAAGGTACAATCAACAGACATCTACAACGTCCTGCATTATCAGGCCGACGTGAGTATGATCTCAGTTTCGGGGGTTCCCAAATATGTCAGGTTTGAGTATCCTACCCTTGAAGTTGCCAGAAAGCGAGCTGCCTACCTAGCACTTCTCACTTACCAGTACAAAATAGGAGTCTTCTTGAGAGTATTTACGAAGGAGATGCTGGAAGACAGCATCTATGTTGAAAGGTATTCATAGAGGCTCAGATAAGTCTATGTCGTGACCCTTCCTCCTTGGGAAAAGCAAGTTCTCAAGGAAACACCGATAGTGCTGACAGCTCCCATGATTGGACTCGCTGACCCTTCAAGACCACTTGAATATGAATAGTTGGTCATACCTGTGTAGTATTTTCAACAGGACAACCTAAACTCTCAGCCAAATAAGGTAAAACAAAAGCTTGTCGTTCAGCTTCCGAAGGCTCAGATTCGAAGGTCTGAAGCCGAATCGAAGACATTCATACCGAGACTCCAGGACATTCAATCAAGCAAGATTGTTCCAGAAGGACAGCCGTCATAATTGAAGAAGAATATAAGCAACCTGAGGAAAAATTTTGAGAAGAGACTTTCATTCTACGACATAACGATTGAACATGACAAAGACAAAGATGCGAAGAAGTTTCGTAATAAGAGTCATTCTAAAGGAAGTGTTTAAAGCAATACCCCCGACAATCCACCTTCACACCGCGAAGCAGAGAAGCCCGAGGAGGAACCCGCATCGCCACAGTCTTCTCTCAACCAAACTGACTATCTAAGGCAGACACAGAAAGTGATACAACAGCAAAGAGAGGAACACTCAACTCGCATGATGATTGTCTCGGAGCGTGAGAAGATGTATCTGAGTAAGGTTCGAAAATTGTATACCCACGAGAAGAATCGGAATCTCAGCAACAAGCTTGCACAAGAATCGGAGGAGATGGCTGTAAACAGACTGAAGGTCGAGAAGATAGATGAGATGGCCAAGGAAATGAGGCAGACTCGAACAGCCTAGCAGCAGCATGAAGGTAGCTTCTTACAAAAAGGAAATTTTCTGATCAAACAGGAGGCCAAGATGCAGCGAATCAGGCAAACCTATCATTAGGAACAGCGCAAAAAGGATAACGTTAATAAGATGACTACGAGTCGTCGTGCAAGCCATTTCATCCAGCAGCCAATCCAAACCCGAAATTTCGGCTCAAGAGTATCAGTTTCCGAAGAGAAGAACCACGAACTGGACAGACATGGCAGTCTGTTGGAACAGTTCCCCGAAGGTGGTCGAACTGTGCCTGTGGTCATCGAAAGAGCCCCCTCCTTGGATGCTCACCAGAACAACCAATCGCAACTCAATGCCTCGCAGATCCCTTCAATGTAGAACATCTTGCCAGCTCCTTTCTCCGAAGACTATGCTCAACTGGCTCGACTGGTCCGAAAGAAAGAGAAAATCATCCACGCAGTCTTTCCCGAGTAGTTCTACGCAATCGATAAAAGATCAACCAACATCTTCCTGCCTCGACTCGACAAATGATCGTTAATTGTGTTATCAATTCGATCGAATAATCTTTCGAGGCGAAGGATCGTTAGATTGCTTAATACTTGAGGAATATCAGAGAATGGGAGTATGGCTTCGGATCGTCCTTTGGTAGGCATAACCGTCGAATAGCTCTTGAACTTTTGGATCCTTTAGAAGTAGCTTAGACTCCTCGTCAAGTCCCGTGCTAGAATCCTCAGAAATGCATTCCTGGTAGCTTTCGTAGTTGTCTTCTATCGTCTAAATAACAGGGCTGGGGTACCGGTGGTACAAAAGGAGGGTTCATCTGCTTCTTGAGCAGAGCACTCCAGTCGAAATCTTTCAACCAGGGGTGTGTCTTCACTTCGTATACTCCGTTATGACCCAATCTGTTTTCTTGCTTTCGTAACAGCAGTTTATTGATGAAGTCAATTGCAGCTGATGACCAATTATAGGGGTTGTCTTCGACTTTAGCCTGGCGAGCAAGTATTTGCTAGCGGATTTCCTGCCGATTTTTGCCTAGGTAGGGTCTCTATACTCCATTATGAAAGTACCTTGCCGAGCATCAGTTCATATGTTATCACGCCAATGGCAAAGTAGTCGACCTCAAAGCTGTGATTCGCCTTCGTTATGACTTAGGGCGCCATGTAGCCTGGAGTGCCGCTTGTATCTGATGCATTGCTCAAACGCCATTCCCGAGAAACTCCAAGGTCGGTCAGTCTTAAGTATCCCCTCTCATCAAACACGAGATTTTATGGCTTGATGTCGCGATGCATTACTCCGTTAGCGTGCATATACTGTAGTCCTGCCAAAATGCAAGCGATGAAGAATTTTGACTCTTACTCACTAAATCTCCTCCTGACTCCAATATGATATCTCAGGTCACCACCGTTAACATAGTCCATGATCAAGTAAAGACACTAACGATCCTGAAAGGCATACGACATGTTGACTAGAAATGGATGCGATAGCTTGCGCAGTAAACTGTTCTCGTTCATCACGGATTCGATGGATTTCTTCAGGATAATCTTGGTCTTAAGCATCTCCTTCATGGCGTACACGCTAGACGACTTCTTATCCCGAACTTTCCACACTTTACCGAATCCCCCTTTTCCTGCGACGAATTTAAGTTAGAAATTAGAACGACTGATGGGGTCCTGCTTAGAGCTCCGTGAGGGGTTGTATGAAGTCTGCCGAGAATCGTTCCGTGATTCAATTCGACTGCTTTTTCGGCTTGTGAATGCTGTCGAGAACTGACTAGAACCAGCATCTTTTTTCATCTGCGGAAGCGGGAGGTCTACAATCCTAAATGCCTCGAGCAAATTACAGCTGATTGGTGAGCAGTTCGTAGTAATCTCGCTCTCGTTTATTGGTCGGTCCCAAGCTACCAGTCTTCCTGTGAATCGGTGAATGCTGTCGATTCGTCGCTGCGCTCTGACCCATGGCTTCCACCATCCAGTCGCCCGACGACTTCTTAAAGGAGAGCCTTGCTGGCAAAAACATGTCAACGGGAGCGAATGGCTTCGCTTTTTATTGCCGTTTGATGGACAGTATCCTTAAAGTTCGGTCAGGACTCCCCATCTTACCGTCACGTATCCTCCTGATGCCTTGAATCGACATAAAATAAAGTTAATTTCGAGATAATTGAATGAGAAGGAATTTTTTATTACTGCAGTTAGACCGAGTTCACTTTGGGTTTCGATCTTCTGTATCCGAAGGTAAAAACATCCGCCTGTCCCTTGTAACAATATCCGACGGGGCAGCCTCACTAGGTGGCATATATTGATAATAATATGATATTTATGATGGTGCAATCACCCAATCGAACATGTTACGAACTCGAGACCCGGTGCCAATATAAACTATCAGAAAAAAGTACTAGGATGCCTGTGTGGGGTCAATGCATGTGGTAGCTCTCGCGGGCAGCTTTCTTGACAAATCCAATCTCCACACAGCAGCTGCTCGTAGGTATCTCGCGAAAGCACGACATAGTCGCCTGTTGGTAGCTTACTCTCCTTGAGCGATGAAATGAACTCATAACGCCCAAGTTTGGTTTACTGGTGCGAAGGAAAGACACTCCTAACAATTTTGAGACCGGTTTCCCGCAACAGCTTGTCAAATGCAGATTCCCCAGTGCCATGGAGCTGCTGCCTTACTGGCGTCGACTACATCGATTGGGGGTTGGTGTTGAAGCATGTGTCCAGCATTGAACTATCGTCGACGACGATGCTTTTGCTAAATTTGATCTGCCGCACTGAATCCACCTTGCGTTGGAATGAAGCAGCCCGAACTACTTCCATATTCTGCAGCTTGGATGGCTTCAATGGCGTTTCGTAACGTCTTCTGGTGGGTAAGTTGGACTGGCTCCCCCCTTCAGTTGCATGTTTCATGCGATGAGTCAATTTATTATTAAAATTATCCAGTCGGCCAGAAGACGAACACGACAGCTGAAGGCATCCTTGCATTGTCCCTGGTGCTACGGATAATAGTTCTGAATTAAATGAAAGTACCGGAACTACACATGTTTTCTACAGGTAGCGGAAGCAGGCATACGTTCAGCAAAGGAAGTGGAAGTCGCTGGACTTCTCCCTCACAGCACGTTAATCCTGAACCAGCCAAGGGCGACTTCAATGAGCAACAGCGTCTCCATCAAACAAAATCCATGAACAATTTCTACACACTAACCACCCAAGAAAAGAAGGCGAAGTTGTTGCTGAGTGAAGGCAGATCAACAGCGAGCCGCACTGGCTTCTATCATAAATCGAGAGTAACGTTTAGCAACCAAGCGCCATCCCAGCATACGATTTCGAAAGATATTGGATGTCCCTGCAGAACAAAACTTTGCTCCTGCGGCTTGCATAGTCTCACTGGCTATGTCCCAGTATCAGCAACGAACACCCACAATCAGATGTACTTCAATCGAACGATTAAAACGTTGAACGATTATCACGCAAACCCTCACAACCCAGACAACTGCAATAGATGTCATCTCCACATGTAAAAGTACAAAAGGTATTTGGCCTCACCTTCGGAGCTTTGTTAGCATTACCTACCTTCAAGAGAGTTGCTCACAATCGGTCATTCTCTCAATAAGCTGGCTGCCCAAAGGCCAACTCCTTCAAAGGATCGTCTTGATGAAACTGAGCGGCTTCTAAGAGTCATCCGTTCACGAATCAAAGGAGCATCTGAAGAATCCTCGAAGGAGAATCACGATTGGCAGAATTCGCAAACTCCAAACATATCTGCTTATTTTCCGAGGTTGCCTGAGCAGACTTCTCACTAAAGGCACCAATTGCTTCTGGAAGAGCTACAAAGATTCCACGATCGAGAAATCCTCGATGCTGTGCTTAGTGTCATGCGACATTATGATATGAAGATTGACAATGAAAGTGACCTGAGGGCAATACTCGAAATCATGTAGTCAATTAATCAAACGGAAGCCCTGAAAGAACATAAGCAAGCAGCGGCTATGAACCGATTGAGGGAATGGTACGAACAACGAACATCTGTGACAACAACAGTGACTCGGCCTCCCCTGCCAAACGAATCCAAGCTAGCAGAGACTCTGTGGAAACAGCGACTAGACAGAGCAACCGAAAGCCTCTAAAAATATGCTGATAAAATGGAAAGGAAATTGGAAAGCCCTCGTCCTATAATGATGGACTCGCTAGTCCGCATCAAAGGTACATGAACTATCCATTCAGACGAAAACAATAGATTGGGGCGGAACTTAATGCACGATATGGACGACTTGATTGCCAAGACAGTCCGCTGCGATGATCTGATAAGCGTGCAGTCACTGAACTACTTCGACTGATCCCTTTTCTTGACTGGTGATGATTAGTTGCAGAAAGCCGCTTTGGGCATGTTTTAAATAATGGCATAGCAATGGATAGTCAAAAGTGGAATGGCATTGCTTTGCTGATGCACGACCTTTGAAACCCCCAATGATCTATTGCTGAGGAGGCAACAATCAACTTTCGAATAACGACAGATGTATTCAAAATCTCCTAGTGTACGAGAGAGGACCACCAACCACAATCAAAGTTTTCCTACGCAACAATTTCGAAATTTCAGCTAATCCAACCCATAGATAGTTTCGTTAGAGCTACGCAACAGCCGTCGCAACTTAATTTAAATTTAGCATTAATACGTCAATCGGCTATTTAAGACCCTCCGGTTCATCGATTCAGTTATTAAATCCTTGGAATTGTAATGCAAGCCGCTCTCCTCGCCACCATGCATCATCATGCCATCAAATCAGCCGAAACTACAGGCCAATCAACTGGCCCGAACTATGAGCAAAAATGCCAACAAGAGTCCAATCAAGGACAGATTGAGAAGGTTCAAGCTCGTTCTGGCTTCGGATGGAACTACTTCCGCAGCTACTTTTCGTGATCTGCGTAACACTCTTGATTCACATGGAAAGAGAGGCAGAGTCAGCATCGCCAGTGTTTGAGATGCTGCTATGCTATCAATCGCGAGTTATGAAGTCTTTGACCGAACTCCACTTCGAATCCCTGTTCGTGCTTTCGATCACTCTTTGTAACCATCCCTCACACTTCGAAAAGACTTGCTCCAACAGTAATAAATGCCGACTATCTGTTAAGCATCGTATTAATTAATATGATTACCAGAATTTTTGGCAAAGGGTGCCCATTGGTATTCCGCCACCTGGCTGCCTACCACGAAAAAGTCATTGACCACTATGAGAACCCTCGGAACGTGGGCTCTCTCGATAAGAGCAAGAAAAACGTAGGTACAGGACTCGTTGGGGCACCTGCCTGTGGCGATGTCATGAAGCTTCAAATTGAAGTAGATGCTGACGGCAAGACCATTCAAAAGGCTGTGTTTAAGGTACTTCGCTCATCTATGGTAGACGTTCGGATGTGGTAGCGCTATTGCTTCCAGCTCGTATGCCACGGAACTGATCAAGGGCATGTCGATCGATGACGCAGCTAATATTAAGAACACCGATATTGCTGGCTACCTGAAACTGCCACCTGTCAAGCTGCACTGTTCGATGCTAGCAGAAGAGGCAATCAAGAAGGCAATCGAGGACCTTCGACAGAAGTCGACTGAAGTATGATGGTTTGGTGATGCTACTGACCTCGCTATATTTCACCAGAGATGGCGTTGTATTTGCAAATTTCTGAAGGCAGTCCCGGCTATTGAGGGACGCGACCAGCAGCTTCTGTATAGTCAAATATAATGTTTGCAGCAAGGAAGCATATTCTACTGATAGGTTCAGGCATGATGGCAGAGACTGTCGTGAAGAAGCTTGCCAAGAATCCAAACGTAACGCACTTCATAATGGCCAGAACTCCATCTTGATCGCCAGCAATATTGTTGCAGATGCATTGAAGATTGCAGCGAAGTACCCTAACTGTACCGGCTGCGAAGTTGATGTAATGAACGCAGCATCGTTGGGGCCATTGGTCGACAAATCTGACATCGTGATCAGTTACATTCCAGCAGCACTCCATGTTCAGGTTGCGAAACAATGTCTACAGTCGAAGAAGAATCTAGTGACGGCTTCTTACGTTTCGCAGGGAATGCGGGAACTCAACGATGAAGCAGTGAAGAACGATCTCATATTCCTCAATGAACTGGGATTAGATCCTGGCATTGACCACATGTCGACTATGAAAGTCATCAACGAAGTGGCAGCAGAAGGGGGAAGGTACAATCAACACGATCTGTAGGATCCTTGAATATGAAAGTTGGTGCGGAGGTGTTCCATCGCCATAATTCTGTGATAATCCTCTCGGTTACAAGTTCACTTGGTCGCCGATTGGGGCATTAAGGGCTGCTAAGAACGATGCACGTTATATTATAGGTGGGAAGGAGTATACTCTCCCTCAGAAGGATCTTCTGTACTGCACCGAGTTGGTCGAGATTAATGCTGCATTAACAATGGAAGGCTATGCGAATCGCGATAGCCTTTCTTACCAGGGCATCTACCATCTGTAAAACACCTCCAAAATTCGAAGGGGCACACTCCGTTACCGCGGTTATTGCACCTTGATTGCTGCGATGAAGGAAATCGGCCTCTTCACCTAATCACCCGTGACAGGTACGAATTGGCGCGAATACATCGGTTCGTTGGTCTCCAGCTAGAAACCGTCCGAAGTCGGCAAGGAGCTGATCGATTCGGTTGATGACGAGGAGCTTTATGGACGGATTGCCACCCGAACAGTATACACCATCAGCCATTACGAAAAACTGTCTCCAGAAGACAAAATGGCTAAGGCTACCTGCATTATCAAAGGTCTGAAGTTCTTCGGATTGCTCAGCACCACTTCCACAGTAAAAATATTTGTGAAAGTAGTTCGCAAAGCCGGCTGACTCCAATTTGGAAAACTTAGTCGCAGAACTGGACAAAAAGCTCAAACTCAACTCGGGGGAGGCGGACCTCATTGCGATGCAGCATGTTTTCAAAATTCAGCCGGCTGACCTAACCAAAAAAGCTTTCACTCGTCGAAGCTCGATGGTAATGATCGGTGAGAAGAACGGTCCAAGTGCGATGAGCCTGGGTGTTGGGCTTCCAACAGCCATCGGAGCTCAGTTGATCCTGGATGGGAAGATTTCTCTGCGAGGGGTAATAATTCCGACAGAGAAGGAGATATACGAGCCTGTGCTGGCAGCATTAAAGGACGAAGGTATCGTACTGAGGGAATAGGATTCGTGATGTCGATTGACTTAATCTGCTTAGCTTTATAATTCGCAAAAGGAAATAAATTTTATAAAGTTCATCTATCTCACGCACAGTGCTAACGACAGCTCCTTGCTGGCAGGAAGTTCTATGCTGAACAAAGGATCGATACCCGGTGGTAGCCGGGAAGCAGTGACTGCTCGTCTATGGGAGAGTCGCACATAGACCAGCTTGCAGGATTTCCACGAAAATAGAGAGTCTACGTCACCATTTGAAGCAAAGGAGTTCGTGAAACAAGCCAAAGTGAGTGTGGCTTCAACACAGAAGAAACTGCGTTCCCGAGAGTAGACCTCTGTTGATTGCTAGCTCGTAAATCCAAATTGCGACTCATGCGGCTTCCCAAGGCTCATTTCCAACCCTCTCGATCACTACTAATTTTTTTCGACGAGTGCTATATTACTTCTCGAGGGAAGGAACTTCAGGAGGTTGATCCCAGTCCTTTTCAATTTATTAATTAATTCATACGCCCAAGGCTTGTCGAGTCTGAGGCTTGATGTGCTGTCTTCCTTTCGCTGTCAGTAGTGCATACCTTCAGGAAGGAAGCATGCACGAAGCGATTGAAGCTCTCATCCCTACCTTCGATTTTGTTGGTGAGGGTGAGTGCGTCACGACTAACGAAGCATCCATTTGAACTTAAAGAGTGGCTGTCTTCTGATGAGACTCGTGGGAATATGACAACGAGCCGGCATCTCATCCAACCTCATAGGTCAAGTCTCGTACTTCGGAATGGTATGGAACACAGTACAAGCTTGCTTTAAGTTGATGGCTGAGGCAGGAATACTCACGTGAAGGCAAGTAGACTCAGAATACTGATTCCTTCTTGGTTTGTCAGCAAAAAAAGGTCAACATGGAAGGCCAACAGTCAATCACAAGACACAACACAAATTTACAACGGCCGAAGATGAGGCAAGACCCACTTGAAAATATTTTAATCGTGAGGGCGAGAGAGAGAGTGTATTGACCCACTGAATAAATCAATCTACCCTCGCACCGATACCAAAAGCCAGAGTAGATGACTTTTTTGAAAAGTGAGGAGTATCCCTGACCATTGAGGATTCCGTTTGACTCAAAAATCTTCCAAAGGCTGCTATAAACTTCAAAGGAACGTTAAATAGACTCTCCTTGAACAGATCCGACGGTTCAAAACAATCCACTTGAATAATTAACCTGATCAAGGTAAAAGCCAAACTTCAAAGTCTATACGCTATTCGGGGAGTCCTAGCCGGCTGGATCTCTTCTGCAGGGGAGTGTGCCAAAGGGCACACAATGTGCTGGAGGAATGGATACAACGCAGTTGCTCCTTCTGTATAGAAATCTCAGAATTTAAGAGAATTTGGGAAATTCAAAAGTCGGCTGAACATCAAATGTACACCCATCTACCTCACCACGACTTTAGTCGTCGCCTTCAGTACATAACTACAGTGGCTCCTACCCTACAAACCAACTTCTAACAATACGACAGCATTACTAGCCATCTGGAGGCTGCGACACCCCCAAAGTAAAATCTCATTAACCCGGAACAGCGAGCAATAAAAATAAATAATCACCATGGCGTAATATTTATTATAACACGGGTTAGGGAAGTCAGCCATGTCCTGGAACTAACTAGCAGGTGGACCTTCGGATGCTAGTAGCCAAAGGTCGCTTAACCCCCTCTGTTAAAATTTCGTTCCAGTCTATTTCGCATACTGCCCGCCGGTTCAGCCAGCTGGTCAGTGCGGCGCTTGGTTCCTCACTCACGTTGTTGCACAAGTTAGAATACCAGAAATCGCTAATCCCCTGGCCGGGACATCACAAATCAAGCTTCAAGCCGAGCAAACTTCACTTCAACATGAAGTCATCCTCCAGACAGAAAGAAAGCCAGAACGGGCGCTAAGAACATCCGAACAGCTGGTACGAATCTTGATTTATCTCGGGCGGGACTAATAGCCCCCACCGAGCACCTTTGACCTTCATTGTGACTAACGCAGACTACGCAGAAACGCCGAAAGAATCGTATTCGCAAGCAACCTTCCAACACGAGTCGTGCAGCGTACACCCAAAACCTGAATCGCAACGTATTCCCCAACGTCGCTAGACTCGTTATCAACTTTGTTTGCTTGCAGAGCAAGTCTGAAAGATATCTACGGATGCTTCACCCAGAGGCTACCGAGGACTTCATCCGTGACTTTTATCGGGAGGCTGGCAAGCTCAAGAGCAAGTTCAAAATATACATCGCACGGCACAAACTTTATGATTTCCTCGGGTTTGAACAGGTCCGACCAGCTGACGAGCCCGTTAATTCGGACTAGGAGCAGTCGCCGTCACCCTATGAGGAACGCCAGCCACCCAAACTCCAGTACCGCTTCCGAGGACACCCGGATCCCACGAAAAGCTTCCAACGGTCGTTGGTCTTTCGGCTCGCCAGGTACTATCTGCGACATGAGCTTGTTGCAGTGGTCCTCAACAGCAAGAAGATGAAGCCGTAGCTCAAGATGAACCACCTGACTCTCCGGCGCTAATTAATTTCGGCGCTGGCAGGAGCTAACGACGGTGGTCAACACTGAAAATCTATAAAACAAACTAACACACCATTGGTAGGGGAGGGCGGTTGTTTATTGATACTTCTGGGTTTCTTTTGGGGGTATCGACTGAGATGGGGACTCTTCGAATGGTTGCCCGTTCTTCATGAAGCATCTCGACGAGCTCATGCTTTCCCAATGAGTTGCCTTCAAGGTAAACGAGTGAAAGGACATTTCAAGGGCTGCAGTTCGACTTGGATTCGAAGTTATTTGATCGATGCGATGCTCGACTAAGGAGAGGAATCCACAGAAGGCTTGAGACTATCAGCAAATTTAATTAATGCCATTAACCACTGAAAACTTGAATTTTCACGTTTTGATGACTTGGTTTGGGGATGAAGGTAAGCATTTAAGAAACGGGGATTCTGCTTTCAAAATCAATTGTAACACACATCCGCTTAAGCACGACTCTCAGTCATCCCCTTAAAATATACCAAAATTATTCTTCTATGTGATGCTTCGATGTATTAATTAGTGTTAAAATTTATTCCAACCCCCGAACAAGGAGCAATCCAGCTACCGAGGGTTTGCCGATGTGATGAAGGTAGCGCAAATGATCTTTCACACCGGCTTGAGACCATCTAACTCGCCTACCGACTGAGCAACCTGCAGATGATGTCATTCTCGCACTTTCAATTACCTATGAATTTCTACCGAGGAAGTCATGTATGGTCATGGCGTAATGCCAATCGTAATGGCCAGGACTATAATCAATTAAACTCGCGCAAAAACAGTGTTTATGGCTGAGGATGCAAACAAACTCTTCGAAAGTGTTAAGGCTGAGGTGGTAGCTACCTGTTAGAGTCGTGTTCACTCTCTTCTTAGGTCTATTACATGCTCAGATCATTCTCTCTCCAACTATTCCATCAGCAGTGGCTCAAGCCCTCACAGGCGTAGCGACAACTGGGCTAGCACTCACTCATCTGCCAATCGGGCCCGATACAACGTAATTACTCAATAGGAGCCCGTACAGAACACCTCCCCCGTCGTCATCCGAGCGGTTTCTCTATCCAAGGAATATTGAATCCCAGGCGATTGCAAGCAAAGGAAGGAATAGCAAGGGATGATACCATATGCCGTCTATTTCGGCAGGACGTTCACACATGGAGCCGATGGTCCATATATATAACGAATAAACCCGGCGACAAGCACTTCAAGTGAGCAAACAGAAACCGCCAACACTTACAAGCGTCAGTCAACTCAAAGCGAAGCTGAAGCAGCCTCTCTGCACCTCTCGAACTGTTTCCGGACGATGGAGGGGGTTATTACGCAAGATTTTGTATATGCACCACGTATAATTTTTTCGAGAAGGGAATGAGAGATAGTAAGTTGCACAAGCTGGCATTCGGAATCATTGGGATCTACGTCAGCTATGTCATCTATGCCATCTTCCAAGAAAAGCTGTACCTGCGCCCACCTACTTAGGTTCAACTATGAGTTTCCGTCGTCGAAAGTAGCAGGCCAAAAGGACAAGTTCACACACAGCTCATGCGTGGTGATTTTTCCCACCCTGGTGAGCTTTCTTTACGGAATCGCTAAAGGGAAGTTTGATGGTGACGCAATGGATCGAGTGCCAGTCAAATAGAAAGCATTACTCGGAGCACTGTTCTTCACGGTGGTACAGTCAGCCAACACTGCGTTGGTTTACGTCAGTTACCCTCTGCAGTTGCTGGTCCGTAACCTAAGGCTGATGGCTATCTTCCTAGTTGGGTGCTTCTTTTCAAGGATGAAAAAGACTGAAGGTGGCGGCCATTTGGGTTATGGCAAGTTGCTGGTGGGCTCAGTGATCACCATAGGAGTTGTAATCTTCAATCACTACTCGGTACCAACCCATCTTATTCAGAACGAAAAGAAAAAAGGGAGCGAACAATCACACATCATTGGGCTTGTCCTACTCGCAACCTCTGTCATTGCGGATGGCTTCTTCCTCGATAGCCAAGCATATAGTAAGAAGATGTTCAAGCCGAGTAGCAATGAGCTGTTCACATATACCAATGGTGTGGCGTGTCTTATAGCAACTTGCTGCTCAATCTTCACAGGAGAGTTTGCAGGAATCGTACAATTTGTGACGAGTCACCATGAGATTGCACTGTACATTGCCGGGTTGTCAGTACTTGGAACAGTCGGGCAGCTGTTCATTTACTATATTGTCAAGAATTTCCAACCGTACGTAACAGCAATCATCACGACTATACGCAAGATCATCACCGTAATGGTCAGCATCGTGTTGTTCCAGCATACCCTCACTCCAATGCAATGGGTTGGAGTTCTTGTGGTGTTCATCGGAGTGGGGTTTGAACTGGTTGACGAAATGAACGGTAAGTAACACAAGAAACACGAATCTAACAAGGAACATTCGGAACCGGCACCCTCAAAGGAAGTCTAATCAACTGAGCCATCTCATCCAATCTCTTCAACGCCTTCTCACCCAACTTAGAAGAAAGTAGCTTGATCTTTCATGTTCATAACTGAATCTGAATGGTCAATGAATGGAGCACCAAGCATATTGGATCAGTTGAATTTAGGGTCCCCTTCCCACACGCCTTTCATCGGGTTCAGAAAGGTCTTGAGCATGACTCGAGAGCTTTGATTATATGTCTTGATTTCGGGAATCTGTTCGAACCGCTCCTTGAATTGATAGATGCTTCCATGCTGTGCCATCTTCTCAGGGTATATTCCCGTAAGATAGAACACAGACTCGTAGGCGAAGAAATCGGCGATAGTGAGGTATCCGAGCTGGTACTACTTCTGCTCCAGGAGCTTGATGACAGTTGGAATGTATGGGTTCTGCATAATCTCCGCGAAGAGTTGGTGGAGACGCTACTTGGCAGTCGGCTAATCGCAGTCCTGCAAAAAGTCCTTCCGAAAGAGCTCGCCAAGCTTGTTTCGATGGCCGATATACTTTGCAAGGAGTTCATCCACTCGAGCCTTGTCTTAGATGGAGTTGCCCAGTAGATCATCGCGGCCTGCCTTCCTGCACAGGTACTTGCACATCGCAATTGGTTCACTCACCACAAAGTTGGAGTCTTCGAGGTAGGGGAGGTTAGGGAACAGACACCTCTTGCGAATTTCTTCGAAGCCACCCCGAAACCAGTTATTTGGGTTGTCGCTGGGCAGATGTACATCGTCATAGGGAAGTCCAAGGTACTCGAGGAGATGTCGGACGGGCTGCGCCATGCCCCTGATGTTCCAGTAGACAAGTTTGAGTGTGCCTGTAGCAGTCTACTTCTTTTAGGTCATGATCAGAAATTTATAATGTTTAGACCAGTTATTTTCTGATGTATGAGCTTGGCTTCGAGCCTACTAAACTGACGTTGCAAGCCAATTATGTTTGGTTATATACTACTGGATCTTAATCCTCCAACGATTTCAAGAGATCCAATGCATACAGAGTATCAGCGCCATTTCCTCTGCCGAACGTGAATATCCTTTTGTGCAACTGCACCAACTATTTGAAAACACTGTTTAAATACAGCTCAGGGCGGGAGAAGACTTCGACTAAATCGTATGCAAGAGCTTTGCTAATTAATCGAGTATGGACGAAGACATTTCAGAAGAAATCATTGACGAGGAGGTGCTGAACAGTCGACAGCAGTACAGCCAGCTGGAGTATCGCCACTTCCAAAGGAAGCAGCTTGCAGAGCTGTAAACTGAGAAAGATCTGGACATCATGCAGATTGACATCTCCTCCTACGTCTTTAACAATCAGTCAGTGCTGCGGATGTACGCTATCACCCAGGAAGGCAGTTCCATTATGGTGCACATACACGGATTCTGCAGCTACTTCTATGTCGAGTGTCCTGACAAGTTTATAGAAACCACTGAGAACATGAAATACCTGTTGTAACACCTCAACGAGGCTGGAGCGAAACGGAAGAACATTGGGTGCAACGATGGCATTCGAAAGGTTGGAGTATTTACGCGCGAAAATATTAGGGAGTTCAAGGGCAAGAACGTGCCAACCTCTCTGAAGCGTTTCATCAAGATTACCACTAAGAGCCCTTTGCTAGTTAACCGCTTTCGTCGTGTCTTCGAGGATGGGTTCGTTATTGAGGATACTCGCTTCGCGGATCGTACCTTCTAAAGCAACATCCCCTTTGTGCTGCGATTCATGGTGGATAAGGACATCTCAGGCATGAGTTGGGTGAGAATAGCTGGCGGCAAGTTTAACACTCGGAAGCAGAAGATCTCACACTGCCAGATTGAGATAGAGTGCGATCATACCGCCGTGGAGGCACTGAGCGGTCCAGCCTGGGATAAGATTGCTCCACTAAGAATATTCTCATTTGATATCGAGTGCAATCCTAAACACGGCTTTCCAACCGAGCAGAATGATGAAATCATTACGATAGCCTGTGTATGCAAAACATCGACTGAAAAGAGTGAAAAGAGAATAGTGTTATCGCTGAACGAGTGCGCTCCTATCGCCGAAGTGTACGTTGAGTCATTCAAGAAGGAATCGGAAATGTTGCAGAAGTTCGAGCAGCTGATGATTAGCTACGACCCAGACTTCATTACCGGCTACAATATCATCAACTTCGATCTGAAGTACATTCTCGGTAGGGCTCAAGTGTTGGGACTGCGCAACTATGGCTACTTCGGTCGCACAATCACCACACTGTCTCGAATCACAACTGGCAAGTATCTGTCGAAGGCTATGGGAATGCGGGACACCAAATAAATCAATATCGAGGGTCGTATCCAGTTGGATATGATGATGCACATGCACCGCGAACACAAACTATCATCATACAGCCTGAACAACGTAAGTCTTTTGTACCTGCAAGAACGCAAAGAAGACGTTCATTACTCCGAGCTGAGTAAGTTACACGCCGAGTCTAATGAAAGTCGGAAGCGTATTGCCATATACTGCTTAAAAGATGCTTAATTGCCGCTCAAACTCATGGAAAAGCTGATGTGCCTCTACAATTATACTGAAATGGCAAGGGTCACCGGTGTTCCTCTCAACTTCCTATTTACACGAGGGCAGCAGATCAAGGTCACCAGCCAAATCATGCGAAGAGCCAAAGCAGACCATTACATCCTCCCGACTTAAAGGGTTGCAAAGCGGGGTGACGATGATGATGTCGCTTACGAAGGAGCCTTCGTCGTGGAGCCCAAAAGTGGTTTCTATCGCTCACCAATAGCCACCCTCGACTTTGCTTCTCTTTACCCGAGCATAATGATGGCTCATAATCTCTGCTATACAACTTTGGTACGAAAATCAAACGCTGAACTGATGGGGTTAGTCTCCGGCGAAGACTACGTTGAAACTGAGGACGGTTACTGCTTCGTAAAGCCGCATATTAAGAAAGGCATTCTTCCAGGTATCCTAGAGGATCTTATCAGTGCTCGAAAGAGAGCCAAAGCTGAGTTGGCTAAGGCTACAGATGAAATGACTAAGGGTGTACTGGAGGGGAGACAATTAGCCTTGAAGGTTAGTGCAAACAGCGTGTACGGGTTTACAGGAGCAGTGGTTGGTCAATTGCCTTGCATTGAAATTTCATCCTCAGTGACCTCTTTCGGAAGATAGATGATCAAGAAGACTAAGGAGGAAGTGATGAAACACTTTTAAGGTGCCGATGTCATATACGGTGACACCGATTCAGTGATGGTTAAGTTTAGAGTAGACGAGTCCCTACCCAAGCAAGAAATGATAAGACAAGCAATGGACCTTGGCAAGAAGGCTGCTGACATGATATCCAGCCAGTTCCAGAAGCCCATAAAATTAGAGTTCGAAAAGGTTTACTGCCCCTACCTCTTGGTCACCAAGAAGAGATATGCTGGTCTACTATACACTAAGCCTGATCGACCTGATAAGCTTGACAAGAAGGGTATTGAGAGTGTTCGTCGAGACAACTGTCTGCTTATTCGAACTATGCTGTAAGATGTGCTGAGAATTGTAATGCAAGAAGAGTCTTTGGAGAAGTGTGCGTCCTACATCAAAAGTCGAGTATCCGAGCTGCTTCAAAATAAGATCGACATTGGTGAGTTAGTAATCACCAAGGCTCTCACAAAAAAATCAGAGGATGAGGACAAGGACGACAATAAGAAACCAGGAAACGGGAAGAACACATACAAGGTCAAACAAGCACATACAGAACTGGCTGAGAAAATGCGTAAGCGATAGGGCAATACTACCAACCTTGGAGTTGGCGATCGTATTCCTTATGTCATGATCAGCGGTGTGAAGGGTTCCAAGAATTTTGAGAATGCTGAGGATCCCAGAAAAGTGCTGATGGAGGACATTCCTATCGATTTCGACTATTACATCGAGAAACAAATCAAACCACCACTGTAACGTTTACTGAAGGACACCAATATCATCAGTAACTTCGACGCTCTCTTCACTGGCGAGCATACCAAGAACCGCTACATTCCCAAGATCAAGAGCACGACCTTGGGCAAGTTCATCGTCACCAAGACAAGGTGCTTGGGTTGCCAAGTGGTCTCGGAGCAACCGATCTGTGAGAACTGCAAACAGGCCGGCAAGAGCATCGATATATACCTGCAGCACAAGCAGAAGCTTTGCGAGCTGGACCAGCGCTACTCGCTGCACTGGACTGAATGCCAAAGCTGCATGGACAATGACCAGCTGGATATCATCTGCGAGAATATGGACTGCAAAATCTTCTACAAGCGCATCAAAATTCGCAAGGACTTGGAGGAACAACGACTGGTCATGCGTCGTTTTGAGATGAGCGAGTGAGTGATATAGTTAAGTGTTTCAGGATCATTCAGTACTGAGGTTGAAGAAATTCAGGGCGAAGTCTTCGAGGCTGCATGCTGCACTTTTTTGCTGCTTAATTTGCTCGTAGCATTCTTCAAGCATCGGCTTTTTGAAGAACTGGATGAGCTACCCCATATCTTGGATGCCCAGAATTCGCTACTCGCAGATCTTCATCATTCGCAGGATCACAGAGTGGATGGCCCTCTCACCTTGCAAGAGGAATAAGTCTAGAATTCGTTTTGCGAGACCTCTCGGAGTGTTGTAGATGACCAGTGTCAGGTAGTACTGAGAGAAGCACATGTTCAGGTCCAGTTCGTTCTGTTTGATGTGTCGAAGCACATTTGGTACAAATTTCTCCATTAACTCCTCGAGGATTCGTAACATACGCATGACCCCCTTCATATTCTCGAAACATTCTCGCCAATCCTTGCCGTACATAATGCCTACGAAGACCCAGAAGACCCTTTCTTCAAACTCAATTTCGATCACCTCGAATTTGAGCCGCTAGATGAGTCTGTCGTTCTCGATACACAGCAGTTCCAAGAGGCTCCCAACAATAAGATTCATCCCCTGCGTATACCCGCATGGGTCCAAGTTCGAATATGCCACCAACACATTCTCCAGTTCCTGATGGAACTTCTGGCAGCTCTGAGTACGGTGCACATCCTTCTTTATCAGATCCAGACTCTTGCAGTTGGGCGCATTCAGCAGCTATGAGTAGCTCTTGCCGATCTTCTTTTTCATCAGCTCGGTTTCTGCCAGTACCTCCCACAACTCCTTGCGAACTTCGAATGGAATGCCCTTCAGTATCGAGAATATTAGGTTCTTGCGGCAGATGTTCTTGTAACTATGTGTCTCTATGATGCTTTGCCACTCCTCGTTGGTGAGGATGCGCCCAACTTCATCACGCTAAACAACGATGTCGTCGAAGTATTCATTTTCTATGACGTAGTAGCGGGACGGCTAGTGCTCAATTTTCGGGCCTTCTTGCTGATGCACTATCTATTAGTATTAAGGGATGTCCTCGAGCACTTCAAACACATCCGAAGAGTTTGTGTGAGAGTATCGCAGTTCAAGTTTCACGGGCTGTTGGACTGGTTATGGTTGAAGCTCCTTGCTCGGAGGATCCTTGGAGAAATACCCCACCACCTTTTGCTTGAAAAAGTTCATGGCGCAAGTATAATAATTATACGACATTCGGAATTGCTGTTGATTGCCATCAACAAAGCTGGGTGTTGAGTTTTGGCTGAACCGCAGCGGTCCTTCGCCTCATCATTTTCGTTGATGTGGATCAGCCTCTGCGGACACAGCGATGTGGTGATTTTTTAAACCCACCTGTTCCTTGATGAACGGTGGGCTACGCTTCGCCCAACAATTATACAACAATTATGTCGAAGCGTAAGAGCATCCGGTTCGAGATGCTAACGACCAAGCCCACTGTGCTGCGGCAGGACGTCTGGCCATTCGTGCTGGTCTATGCAGCACTTCTCTACTACTACAGCGGACTTGAAGAAGAGAACATTTACCTGAAGCTGCTGCTGATCGCCATCTGCTTCCTGCACTGCCTGCTGTTCATCTTCGGACACTGGTCCAAACGGTTTAGGGCGAGGTTGCAGTTCAGGCAGCTCAGCGGGTCTCTTGAGAGCAACCTTGAAAAAGCAAGTTCAGTGTTTGTGACTTACGACAAGGAAGGACAGAATACTGTGCACGAAATCGTGGACTTTTGCAAAGAAGTCAACGACCGCAACGAAGAGCTGTACTTCTTTCACTTCGAGCAACGCAAGTATTTCTTCAACCGGCTTACCCTCACATTTGAGCGTATGAAGCCAAAGTACAAAGACTGTCCCCTGAAGGAGATCTATTCCCATGCCGTTGACGAGCGCGGCAAGGCTATCTACGACTTTTACGATCCAAACGTGCTGTAAATACCGATCCGGCCATTTTGGGACATTGTCCGCGATCACTTTATGAACCCCTTTTCTTTCTTCCAACTGTTCTCAGTGTTCCTGTGGATGCTCGACGACAACCGCGCCTTCAGCATAATGATCATTGTCATGCTCTTCTTCTCTGCATTTACTATTGCAGTACAGCGCATCAAAACACTCGTTAGCTTCAGGTCCATGTCGCTCGCACCTCACTATGTGAACGTCTACCGCAACGAGAAGTGGAATCGCATTCCGTCGTATGAACTCAAGCCAATGGATATCGTTGTGGTGGAACCAGGATACAAGTGCAAGAAGATGGAAACTGAAAGGGTAAGTGATTCTGAGTTCCTAGCTAAATGCATCCCGTTTAGCAAGCATCTTCCTGCAAGCTTCCTGCGAACAGAAGAGAATAATGTGTCGTCTGAGCGGTCCGTCCCCTGCGATATGCTGCTTCTAACCGGCAGCTGCATCGTCAATGAAAGTATCCTTACAGGAGAATCTATCCCACAGATCAAGGACTCAGCCTAATATATCAACGAAGATGAACTGTTCACAGTGAGTAAAAACAAGCAGTGTGTGCTCTTCTGTGGAACTGAAATTCTGCAGACAAACAACGAGAACTCCAATTATCAGTCCTGCCGGATCCGTATAAAGAGCCCACCACCCAGCCCTGGTTGTTTGGCACTGGTGCTCCGTACTGGTTACGATACAAGCAAAGGTAAACTCATCCGCACTGTAATTTCTAACACTGAGAACTTGAACATTAGGCAGAAGGATGGGCTAGTGGTCATTCTTTTCCTCCTGGTGTGTTCCATTATCACCTCTATCTATGTGCTGAACGTCGGTATGGAAGATGAAGAACGGAACAAGAACAAGCTCTTCCTCAGATGTATTCTTATCATCACAACAGTGGTGCCCCCAGAGCTTCCGATGATACTCACGTTGGCTGTCAACAACTCTATTCTATACCTACAGAAGAAAAAGATATACGTTACGGAGCCCCAAAGGCTTCCAGAAGGCGGGAAAGTAAGCATAATTGCATTCGACAAGACAGGAACCCTCACTTCCGACAAGTTCACTTTCGAAGGTATTGTCGACAACCTCAAGGAGTTTGAAACTTTGAAGGGAATCGATGGAGCCTCCAAAGCATCCCAGGCAGTTTTAGCTGGTTGCCAAACCCTGATCAGCGTCGAAGGGAAGCTTACAGGCGATCCAATCGAGCTACTATTCTTCGAGAGTTCCAACTGGGAGTATTCGTCTCACAACAAAGAGGCATACCGCAGGCGTGGTGGTATTGAACGAGTCTAAATCAAGCATGTATTCCCTTTCAGATCAGACATGAAGCGTATGAGCACAAAGGCCATCCACATCGACGAACAGGGAAGGCAGCTCATGCTATTTACCAAGGGGGCCCCTGAGGTGATTGAGAAGTTGCTGAAGGAGGTGCCATAGAATTATAACCAAGCCTACAATTTCTATACAGGCAAAGGATACCGTGTGCTTGCCTTGGCCAGTAAGGTGATCCACCATGAGGACGAAACCATGAGCAAGGACGAGGAGAGAAAGGTACTAGAAAGCGAGCTGAATTTCGTTGGGCTGTTCGTGTGTAATTCACCGCTGAAGGACGATACTCTCAAAAGCATCCAAAATCTACAACGAGCTGCCTATAAGTTGCTCATGATCACGGGCGATAACTTATTCACAGCTGCAACGGTCGGTCAGCAACTTAACTTCGGAAAGGAAATTCTTACCGTGGAGAAGAAGGGCGATAAAATCGTTGTTGAGGTCGACAAACAGAATCACGTCTAAGTGAAGACCCTTGCTGAGTTTCGTAATCTCATCGGGAAGAGTTCATTGGTGTGCACCAGCAGTGTGTCGTTACTTCCTCCTGACTTCCTGCCTTACATCGCCATCTTTGCAAGAACTTCGCCTTCGGAAAAGGAGTATATCGTCAAGAAACTCAAGGAGTTGGAGGGAAAGGAAATTCTATATGCAGGTGATGGCACCAATGATGTCGGTGGACTGCGTGCAGCAGATGTAGGTATTGCCGTAGTTGGCCTTAGCAAGCTTTCGGAGGTGCAGCAGAAGGAGGAACAGCTTAAATAGAAAGACAAAGAATTCAAGAAGAAGATGGCCGATATTCAAAATGACATGTCACTTCCCTTTGGGAAGCGAGTCTAAAAAATGCAGAGGCTGATGAAGGACGGACAGCAAACGCGCATGAACGAGATGCTCAACCTTTCCAGTTAGATAAAGTTTGGAGATGCCTGCATTGCACCGTTTACCTCGAAGCACTCGAACAGCATCCACTGTGTCATCATCGTAATCCGCCAAGCAATTTCAATTTTGGTGACAACCATCCAGACCTACAAGATTCTGGGCATCAGTTCTTTGTTGCAGGCCTACAGCCTCGCCGAGATGAACATGGTCAGCTTAAAGTATTCTGAAAGCCAAACCCTCACTATGGGCATTCTTGGAGCCATTAACTTCTATTTCTTCTCAAACGCAAAACCAGTCAAGAAGATCTCCCCGGTTCGTGCTCCTCACACCATATTCAACCCATGGTTCTTACTATCGCTGTTTGGGCAGATTGCCATCTACCTCTGTGGCAACTACTATGCACTTCATTATATTGCCTTGAAGTATCTACTACCAGAAGACCGCAACGCCAATGCTGACGCTGAATTCACCCCCAGTTTCGTCAACACCGTCATCTTCCTGTTTACATCTATCAGCCAGTCTTTGGTGTTTCTCATCAACCACGGTGGCGAACCCCACATTGAAAGCCTCATGAAAAACAAAAAGTATGGATTCCAGCTAACTTAGGTATTTCCGGTTCCTGATTGTTCCCATCGTGTTCTGCTTCGTATTGACAGCTGACTTACTCCCATGGTTAGGCTAATACCTTAATCTCAAGTTCGCAGGAATCCCCTACGAAGCCAATATAGAAATGCTCAAGGTGTTCGGACTTATGGTGTTCTCAAGCTACACCCTCGAACGCATCTGCAAGTACGGTCAGTTCAAGGCTTTCTTCGGCTGGCTTTGATCCTCTATGTGTGTATTAATTCTGTACATATGGAGTAGCCATTCAGCTCTGACCCATTGTTGCATCCGACAGCTGAGTAACTAGCAAGGACAGCCGCGTACCTTAAAAAAGTGCTCACAGACAACCCCATGTTCGTCTTCAAGTGTCAATCTAGTCACATTATGATGTTGTACTTCCTGCTGGAAGGATTGGATGTGTTAGGGTTGGTCGATGAACTTCCTGAAAAGACACGCAAAGATCTGACCGACTATATATACGCCTTACAGCTCGAGGATGGAGGATTCACGAGCTCTCGACTTTACAGAGACAATGGTTATGGGGTTCCACACATTGTGTTTACATACTCAGCAATCAACTGTCTTAAGATACTAAATGACGATCTCAGCCGGTTGAATAGGACACAGCTCCTTGGCTCAGTCAAGAAATGTCAGCAGCCGGATGGTAGCTTTAGCAGCTTCTGCAACACAGATGAGTCCGACTTGCGGTTCGTCTATGCGGCTGTCGCGATATGCTCACTCCTGAACGGTCTCGATAGTATCGATGCTGATCTCACAGCAAACTATATTCGCAGCTGCTATAATTTTGACGGTGGATTTGGGTTACGACCTGGCTGCTAGTCTCACACTGGAGCAGTTTACTGCGCAGTTTCCAGCTACAAACTGTTGAACAAGCTTGATGAACTACCCAGGAACGACATCCTTCACTTCCTCGTATCCCGGCAGACCTACAATACCGAATGTACCAACCTTACCATCCGTAGGCAAGCATTTAGTTGGAGTGCAAGGTCGAGTTGGAAAGCTTCCCGATAGCTGTTACAGCTTCTGGGTAGGTGCAAGTGCCTGCATCCTCGCGAATAAAAGTATCCTGAGCCCGAATATTGGCAACTTTTTGCACATCTGCATGACTGCTGCAGGATCCTATAGCAAGTTCCCGGAAGCTGACAGAGGCGATCCATTGCATACCCTGCACTCTCTGGTAGGAGGCAAAATTCTGAGAGATCAGTGGGAGTAACTCGCCCTGGAAAGGGGTCTTCGGCATGCTCGTCTATGCTGATTGATATAAATATTCGGCTGATGTTCGAAGATCCTCGTAGCAAGTATGAGCTTTCTGAGCTGTTGGTAGCCCCTGCCCGTAACTCAGGAAAAGAGCGAGCTGGATGCTGTGATGTCACGTATCACCGAAAAGCTGCAACTCACTCAAAAGAAGAAGACCATGCACGATTCCAACCTTATCAATAACTGTCTTCGCAACCACTTTATCTTCTACAACCTGTCGTAGGTGGAGCTGTAAGCATGTCACTAACTCAGTGAGAATGTCAAGGAGAAAATGTTTTACTGTGAGATCAAGGCGGGCGATATGGTGTTTTCACAAGGCGATATCGGGCATTGTTTCTTTATCGTCGAGAAGGGGCACCTGGAGATACTGGTTAATGACAAGCCCAAGAAGTAACTCAAACCACAGGACGGTACTGATTTGGTGATGGATAGGATTCGGGGAACTAGCATTGCTGTACAACACCCAGCGAACTTCATCGATTCGCGCCACTGAGACAAGCAATCTGTGGGTCATCGACAGGCAAACCTTTCGTGAAGCAGTCGAGGAAATCATTACGAAGGAGTATGAAGAGAACAGAAAATGTTTAGAGGGGATTCGCTTCTTCCTGAACCTCACCAACTAACAAAAGGATATTATTGCATCAGCTCTGGTTAACCAAAAGTACTACAAGAATCAGACCATCATTCAGGAAGGCGATCCTGGCTCAGCCTTCTACATAATTAAGGAGGGGTCGGCGGCGGTGTATAAGGGCAACAAATTTACCAGGAAGCTTAACAAAGGAGATTCGTTCGGTGAGCAGTCGCTGTACTACAACACCATTCGGCAGTTGACTATCAAGGCAGAAGACGAGGTCACCTGCTTAGTTCTGGGGAGAGATACATTAAGTAGGGTGCTGAGCGACAAGATCCACGAAGTCACATTCAAAAACTTTATCAAATGGGCGTTCTAAAAGAACCCGACCCTATCGAAGATGAGTAAGAGTCAGTCAGAGCGAGTTATTGATGCTATGAAGATAGCAGCATTCAAGGCCAACGACCCCATTTTCAAGAAAGCAATAAGCGGGTGTCAGAAGATAGTTGTGGTTATAGAAGGCAGCCTCAAAAAGTTAAAGAATGGTGGAACTGTGGCCAGTAAAGGTCAATGTTGGGGTTAAGATTTCTTGTTAGAAGCCAATCGCACTAAAACCCTTGACGACGAGATAGTGATGCAGACTGATGGAGTACTGGCCTAGATCATCGACACAACGTTCTTCGAGTGTATTGGCGGCATCCGCTTCGAGGAGATTATCAAGAAGAATGAGAAGAATCAGTAGCGCAAGATGGTGATTTACGAGAACCATCGGAAGAAGTTGGGAGAGCATCTGCAATTACATGATCTCATTTTTGTGCAAGAGGTGAGTCCTGCACAGTTCGGCGAGGTATATGCTGTCAAGGACAGGAACAACAATTTGTATGCACTTAAGACGCTCTCCAAGGCAGAGCTTGCCGACTTTGATGTGCAAAAGTACATTGCAGAGGAAAAGCGAGTGCTCATGCAGGTTGCCTTCCCTTTCATAATCCAAATTGTAAAAACTTTGAGTGACCATGAGATGCTTTACTACCTGCTGGAGTTTGTGGAGGGAGTCGACCTCTTTGAAGTGCTCAAAGATATTGGACTACTGTCGACCTTCGATTGTCAGTTTTATGTTGCAAACATCATTCTGATATTGGAGTACCTGCACGGCAGTCATATCATGGCTCGTGATGTCAAGCCTGAAAATTTTATGGTGGATTCCAAGGGTTACCTGAAACTTGTGAACCTCTCGACAGCGAAGATCCTGAAGCCTGATCAAGCCAGTCGCACAAATACAATCATTAGCACACCGCATTATATGGCACCTGAAATCATCATTGGCAAGGGATACAACCATCTCGTGGATCTATGGTCACTGGGTGTCTGCCTCTTTTAGTTCATGTGCGGATATCTACCGTTCGGCGACGATGCTGACGGGCCGTACGAAATATACGACGATATAATGCGCAATGAGCTGAAGTTCCCTGACTTTATCAAAGACAAAAAGGCGAAGAAGCTGATGGAGCAGCTATTGAATCACAACCCCGAAGTACGTCACGGCGGTTCCTTCGCGACATTAAAAAGTAATCCATGGTTTGAAGGCTTTGAGTGGCAAGATTTGCTAAACCGGAACGACAAGAAGATGGAGCCACCGTATGTGCCGGATCTCAAATCGAAACTGATTGAACTTCACGGGCAGATCGCTCGAGCGAAGCTTCCCTTGCTGGACAAGATCAAGGTAATCCATGCCTAATCTTAGGAGTATAAGCTCAATAAATCGATTAGCGATAACCTCAACGATTCGTACGATTGGTCGTAGTTCTGATTTCTATGAAGGACCAACAAGCATATCATGAGCGGCGGAAGCTGCGGCTGGTCGCATCATTACCACAGTTGATTTCATCGATGAAAATGCGCTGGCTCTTCATCGATTCGCTGATGTTGCGCACACTCTACCTGATGGTGCGATCAACGTTGCGGATCGTGCAGCGCTCGCTAAAGTTGTGGATGTCCTCGCTATCGAAGTACTGCTGGATGTTCTCGAAGTTTATCAGCTGAATCATTCTCTTAACGTTCTTGCTCAGGCGATGTTCGAGCTCGCTGACGTAGCACATGAGCTGACCCGTTGAGACATCCTGGTAGCGCAGGAGGAGCTGCGTGATAATTGGTTCGAAGTAGTGTTCAGGACGGATTGCTGCCTTGTTCAGCTTGATGTTCAGCCAATAAGACCGGTTGGAAGAGATGAGGTTACCATCTTCGAGCACTTCCTCCTCGAACTTTGTCTTCTCGAAGGTGAGGAACTCGGCGCTGCAGTGAATCTTGAACGAACATATTACTGCTATCACCTTTCGAAAGGCGAGCTTTTCTAGTGCGTTGGTGTGCAGGTCAATAGCTTCCATGTCAATGCCCAGATTTACTTCGTATCGGTTCAGTAACTGGCTGTTGCGCTCCACGAATTTATTGAAGTAGTTTGTTGTGGGTTCCTTCTGCTGCTTCTATGGCTCGACCCATTGAAGAATTCCCACGAGGCACTTCTACTTCCGTAGTTGATCTATCATCTATTTCTCTACCCCCGGTTACTGAACCTCGGCTTCTAGTATTCCCATATTGGCGATACCATCAGTCACCACAACGATCGAACTTCCCTCTCCGTGCTTTGAAACTATCCCCAAGGCCACAGCAAGGGCAGGTCCTAGTGCTGTCTTTCCCTCCGAAGTGATTTCACAAAAATCCATTCCCTCGTGGTTGAGCTCACTGATCTTCGTTTTGTATTGGTCGCCATTTTCAGCTCCAATCTTAAACAGCGACTGGAAGTTGTTGAAGTCAGCCTTTCGGAATCGAGATCGGTTCGTGCGCTGGGCAAGCATATTCCTTTCATCAAAGCTGCTGGTATCATAGTCAGTGTGATGGATTATAGGAAAGTCCTTGACGGTACCGTCGCCTGCAAGGAAGATGATCTAGTTGAAGAAGATGAATCCAATTTTGCGGTTCTGCTCCGCGTCTGATTCCACAGTCATCTTGATTAGCCGCAGAACCTTAGAAAGTAACGCAAGCATGAAATGTTTTTTTGTTACAAAGCCGGGAGTTTCTTGGTACTGCGTCCTCTCCCGAAGTTTACTGAGCATGCGTGTTATTGACTCTCGCCAGTACTGCTTGCTCTTTTTCACCAGCTAACTGCCATCCATGAGTTCCATAAGTTCACGTGACATCTGCTGGCTACTGGATCCCGATTCACAGACCATTCCCTCCATGGACGCGCTGTAATCGATCAGGAACAACACAATCGGCATCTGTCCTGCCTTGGAATCTGCCTTAATTCAGTGTTTACCTTTGGCATGTTAGATGGGAAACTTTGATGGCATATACATAAAGTTAGTTCGCTTGATACTCTCAACGATCTGGAAGGAACCACAGTACTTGCAAATCCACACACTCTCCACACGTGTTTGATTAAAGTCTTCAGAACGCAAAGTCGCCATCGGGCCGAGCTTGTCCTTATTACTGAGGTACACATCTCTTGACAGGAGGTTATCAGAATCCTACGATAGGCCGTGTTATTTACAAACCGGGAGAGCACTGCAGTGCATTACGTGTTTTTGCAGATTATCATTTTGTCAATGGTCACGTCCCGACAGTGCTTCAACTTTCCAAAGTCGATCTTCACCGAGTTGATCATGCTTTCCATGTACTGCTCAACCTCCTCAAAGCAGGTCACAATCAGTGGATTGGTCGCTACCAGCATCTTGCTTGTTTCAATATACTAAATAATTGTGATGCAAGAGAGCATGCATACCACGTCAATCATCAAGATCAAACTGGACGACAGACTCGTCAGCAGAGGCGATGCTCTCTACCTCCAACGGCTCTTTTTTAGTCTCGGCCAATATCATCTCCACCTCAATGTGACTTCTCTTTAGCTGCTATATGTTTGGCTGGTGGTTGGTGGTGCGCAGTTCCAGTGTCAATACATGGTTACAGATCTGCAAGGTGCGGTACTTGGCGAGATCATGCGCTGAGAAAGCAGTTTACCGATAGCGAATGGGCTAACGCACTAACAGTAACGTACCGAACTTGGACTTGAAATCGCTGAGGTAGAAACGACCCTCATCGAAGGTAATTTATGAATGCTGACGAGAGATACTGATGTCGTCGAGCACTCGGATTCCCGCAGTACTACTCCTTCCCAAGAAAGTACTTGACTTTTCCGCAAAACTGAAGTAATGTATCCCTTTGAGTTGGTTGCTGTCCTTGCAAAAGAGAGTAAGCTTAACGTAAGGAGGTTGCACTTTAACGGGCTTGTGATAGGTGCTATGCTTCACGCCCTTCACAATGATCTCCTCTAAGTAACGGCAACGTCCTACATTTTATGGGTTCATGGCAAAGTTGACAGGTGTGAGAGCTACACGGAATGCTCAAACTTGATTCAGTGCGTTTGACGTCACTAAGTTTCTCCATCCATTGGCGTAAGCACGAGAGGTGAATGAACTCGATTGAGCCTGTACACGAACAAGGACTTATCAACGGGTTCTCTATCGAATAGGTCCGTTCGTAGCAGATTTTGCAGGGCGAATGGAACTCAAGTAGCTCCTCCTCTACAGTCACGCTTAAAGTACATTGATTGGTTGTCATTCTGACGGCATGGTCTTCTAGGACGAGCTCTTACACCAAAAACCGCAGTCTCCCAAGTTTGAAGATATCCCCTTGAGATAGCTCTGTCTTCTCCTTACCGATCACCCTCCAAAGGTTCCTTAAAGACAGTCCATTATCGGCTAGAGGATCTCCCAGGAGACGATATTCGTGTTAGTTGCGTAGCACATCGATCATGAAGTCTACCCGACCGCTCTACTTACCCTAGCAGTGGTACTTGCAGTGCGCGATACTCACCAATGCTCCCAACCACCTTCAGTGTATTCTCATGCTTGATAAGGAGTGCTGAATAAGCCATCCAGTACCGCTGCTGGACAGCGTGAGTAGTTATTGCCGTTTGAGCTTCTCGCTGTTATGATCGAAAAGGTTGTGGGCTTCCTTATTCCAGGTTTCCACTCGGATACAACTGAGTCATGGTCGGTGTTACAGCTCGAGATCCTGGCTGGAACGCTCTTTAAGCTTCGGATCGAGGCATTGGTTGCCCATTGATTTAATATTATTAATTATGCTGCAGGAAGATGTTTGTAATTGCAAGGCATCAGCCGATGCATTTAGCAGAAGATGAAAGGATATTCATTTCAACGATTCGCCCACCTTGTACTTGCGAGAAAGGTTAATGCTTGACGAAGCGTTGTTGCCGCCGGTGCCGACAGTCCGACCCCATTCCCTGAGGCTGCTTCCGACAATCTTGGTAGCGATATTCACCGGCATTTCCTGCAATCTGCTTTTTATCTGAGTTCGGCGTTCGAGGTTAGAGGATGAGATATCCTGCGGTAAGCGTGGCAGAGCTGTTGAAAGGGTGTCAGCATTCTCCTCCTCGTCTGTAACAAGGAGAGTCTTTTTAATAGTAGGGATGACCAAGCTGACGTTGCGTTTCTTCATAAAAAGAAGCCGTACCGTGAGCAAGGGTTTGACAAGGTTGAGCAAGAGAGTGACAGTAAGCGTAACATCCTATTTCCCCCAATCCTTGACATCGGTTCGCTTGAGATGCCTCAAATCATACACATACTTGTCGTCTTTTGCATCAACTTTGTTGTCAGTGATATCGTCAAGATACTTCACCAGCAATCCTCCGATCTTCTCCACCTTTGACTCATGCTCTTCCAGCCGCGTTTGCAGATAGTTATTCTCATTCTTGAGCAGGTCATATTAGTTCTGCAGCTTCGAGTTCTTCTTCTCAAGTTCTTCAAGGTTGGATTCCATGGCGGAGATAATTTCATGGCGTCTTCGATCATCCTTCTGACGACTATTGACAGTTTCTGGAGACCTCTATGGCTCCGCTATGGGTCTTCTCTCGCTATCCTCCTCAAGCTACTTCACCCTTTGTGAGAGCTTCTTGATGATCCCGCGCGAGAAGTGTGAACGCTTAGCCAACTCCTGCTCCACTTGCTTATGAATCTCAAGGTCACGCTGAAGGTTTGTCACCTTATTCTGGAGTTACTCATTCTTAAACAACAACTTCTCGGTCTGCTTCGATTGATACTCTAACTCGCTCGTCAGCTGATGGTTCTGCAAGACTGTCAGTCTCGTAGTCGTTGATAGCTGCTCTTTCTTTAATGACAGCAAGTTGGTTTTGGTCTCTTGAATCTTGTGTAGCATATCTACCATTACACTTCTCAGTACCGTTCTTGAGTTTATCCGTTGCCTGAACTCTTTCACGCTCCTTATCGGCCAGCTCCCTGATCTTCTCAGCTTTTTCGAATTCTAGTGCCTCCCTCAGCTGGGCCCGCTCCTTCTCCATCTGATCTTTCTCGCTCATGTAAATCTCGAATTCCTTCAGTTTATTCTCGAGGGAGCGTATTTCAGTAGTTGAACCTTGCCGGAGCTGATCGACCTCCTTATTCTTCTGATCCATCAGATCATCTGTATAAGCAAACTGGTTACTAAGACTCTTTTGCAGGTCCTCTATCTGCCTATCCTTATTCTTAAGCTCGATCTGCACGTTGGATGTTTTTATAAGGCTGGTCCGGATTTCTTCCTGCTTGCTGTCGATGATGATTTTCTGAACTGAGCTCAAGGGGTACAAGCTTCTAGATTTCTTCCTGATTGCTTGCTCTCAAACTGTCATAGCGGTCGTTAAGATCCTTATTCTCGAGGATACTGAATCGATGGGTGATGGTACAGCCTGTCCAGACGTTCTTGGAGTTTACGGATGGTAAAGGTGGCGTCCAGAATCTCCCTCTTGCGATCGTCAAGTTCCTTCTACAAAGGCCCCTGAGCTTCATTCTTTTTATCCTTCGGTTTCGACTTCGACATGGTCTAAGGAAGCAATTATAGCTCATTATTAGCAAAAGCAATAAGCCGAATACCGTCATAAGTAGAGCGAAGCTGCGAAGACGATGCCGCGTTTCAAGCACTTGCTTGCTTCAACAAACTTCTCAGAAAGGTCCTAAGTTCAGGAAAAAAGTACTCTATTGCCAATGACTTTGGCTGCGTTATCCATCTGCTTGAGAAGCTCGTCGAGGCGTCTCAGAGTGCGGATGATGCTCCCCTCGAAGCTATCAGTCTGTTTGCAGACTTCCTCAAAGCTTTGACCGTTACACCAGTTGTAGGTAACTTCAACGAGCTGTTCCTTGATGCTGTCCATATACTCCTCCTTCGTTAGGAAAGCGCTGTACCTCTTACATCTTGACTTTGCATTGGTTGAATACCTGGTACATGAGTTTAGCTTGGCCTTGGAGCTCTTGCAGCTTGCGCATCAAGATTTCTGTCTTAACGAATTTCTTGTCAGTATTGGCCTTTTCGTCATGCACAAGAGAACTCAGCACTGCTGCTATCTCCTTTGGCCCGATATCTGAGAAGAAACCTGCGAAGAGGAGCTGGGTCAGCAGAATTTCATGATTGGAAGAGATCTCGCAGGTGACATTACCTTTCAGAGTTACAACGGATTTTTCAATCAACCCACTACGCTTCAGCACTCGCATCAACGCCTTCTTTTCTGATTTCAGAACCATGCACGAACTAGCTTTCAGCTTCTTGCTGCTTGCTTTGATCTCATCGTAAAGAGCCTTCTTCTGGGTGTACTACCCCAAAAGGAGTTCGTACTTCTTCAGTGCGACCCGCTATTCTTCCACCTTCTGCAGCAGTTTGTACTTCTCTCGAATTGCTGGATCATCGTGCGAGAGGTCAATGGGTTTGATTGGTTGGCTGCCATCGACCAAGCCCTTAAGGGTGTTTAAAATCGATGTCTTCGAAGAAGTGAGTGATAAGTCGCTAGGCAGGTTGGAGATCTTCAATCGGGTTATTTCAAGGATTGTGGCGAGTGTGAACGTCATGACTACTAACTCACCGGCTTCGTTGAGAGGGCAAGGTACTGGGGTCTCGTTAGTCTTACGTGGTTTAATGTAGACCATCACATCGACGAGATACGACTTTTCCTATTCCTCCTTCGCCTTCTTTTTGTCCTTCTTGTCTTTCTGTGCATGGAAATTCACACTGACACCGTAACCCCAATCGATATTTCCCTGCTTGAGTCGTATAATCCTGCCAACGCAGAGGTATCCCAGAGCAATGCTTGGCTTCATGGTTGCCTTTCGGATATCCTCCTTGTAGTCGTTGATTCTCTGCACAATATAGTATAGTCGCTCGACCTCGCTCTGGTCGTTAATCCTCAACTGTTCATATCGCTGCACCTTCTTGTTGTGCTCTTCGGTTAGCTTGGGCAGCTTAATGTCGTTCTGGAATTGCAGAAACGACCTTCGGATGATATACTCGGGATCCATATCCTCCAGCCGCTGACTGTTTATGAGCATGTTGGTGTTGATGTAGAAGCTACTCAGCAAGTCATCGCTGTTACCCTTGAGCATGTTTCTAGCTACATCTGGCTCCATTTTCTCATCAACCATCAGGATGGTGATGCCTTTTTTGTCAAGGCCTCGACGACCCGCACGGCCGCTCATCTGAATGTATTAGCCTCCACCCATCCACCTGAATTGCTCGCCATCAAATTTTCTGACGCTTGTGAAGACAACTGTGCGCGCTGGCATGTTAAGCCCCATCGAGAAAGTTTCAGTTGAGAACAAGCACTTGAGAAGTCCCTATTGAAATAGTATTTCGATGACCTCCTTGATGAGGGGTAGCAAACCACCGTGATGAATTCCGATTCCCTTCTGAAGGATGGTGAGTACGGAGGTGATCTGAGGCAGCCTGCGATCTTCATCGCTGAGGATATTGACAGCGTTAGTGAAGATCTCAGTGATGCGTTCCTTTTAATCCTTAGTCGTAAAGTCGAACTTAACCATAGAAAGGGCATAAGACTCAACATCCTTCTTACTGAAGCTGAACACGATGACTGGGTCGAAATGCTTTTCCATGATAAGCTTGATGAGTTTATTAAGGTCGGATCCTTCAGTCAGCTTCTTCTTGTTCTTTTTTGTTGTTAGGCCAACCACGTCCACTGTATCGCCTAGTTTTTAGATTGCTCGATTAAAGTTCTATTCCAAAAATCGACTCTTCTCGTCGACTACCATATAGATAGCTTCTGCTCCTGAAGGGCAGAGGTAATGTTCAAGAGGCACCGGTCGATAGTCAGTGTACACCACATTGCATGGGGCATGCTTCAGTTTTGTTATCCAGTGCGCGAATTCCCCCGGGTTGCCGATTGTGGCGCTCAAAAATACGTACTTAACCTGTCTGGGCAGCATAATTATGGTTTCCTCCCAAACAACTCCACGCTCCTTATCTCGCATATAGTGAACCTCATCGAAGATGACCCATTTCACTTATCGAACGACCTCGCTGCCTCGGTAAATCATGCTTCGCAGAATTTCGGTGGTCATAACAAGGCATGTTGACTCAGGGTCGATAGTCACATCTCCAGTAATTAGGCCAACATCCTTGAACTATTGCTTCAGTTCGCGATACTTTTGGTTCGAGAGCGCCTTGATCGGAGAAGTGTAGATAACTCGACTGTTTTGCTTCAGAGACACTGCGATTGAATACTCAGCAATGGCGGTCTTTCCCGCTGATGTATGCGCGCAAACCAGAACTGACTCATCAGACTCAATAGCTCGGACTGCTTTGACCTGGAACGGATCCAGTTTGAACGGGTATGCTTTAGCTGTCAGGCTACCGTTGTACACACTTCTCTGGTAGCCCTTCGGGACATAGACTTCGTGTATGCATCCTTCCTCCTATCTAATGATTTCCAACTCGAACGACTCCAGCTTGAACTTGTTGTTCTCCTCCTCAGAATCTTCCTGCAGAAGATCTTAAGGTTGAGTATTGGCTATGGATTCCTTTACGAGGTTGGTCTCCAGCAAAGCCATTGGGTCAATCTTGGTATGATCGTCGCTGACTGGTTCTGGTGGTGACTTGGATTCCTGGTGTAGGATCTTTCTGCCTTTATCCTCAATCTTCATATCTGCAGGGCGTCCCCGCTTGAAGACTGCGAATGGGTCGAACAATTCAGGCTCCATTAGTGTTGAACAAATAATAAAGGTACGCACTAGTTGAGGCTCATTGCCATAGTACGAAGCAAAATCACAACAGAGACTCATCGAATCGAGCAGGAAATGATGACCATTTGCGTACTGCCAAACCTTTTCGAACTTCTTAGTCTTTGCTTAGTTTGATTAGGTAGAGGTTGACATCAGGGACACAATAGCTAAATTCCTTCAACATCTTCAGATCGGCCTATAGCCATCTCGTGATGTCTGTTTCGTAGATCTCAGCAGAGATGGAGTTACGTTTGATTGCGCTGCCTCCAGAATTATTCGCTACTGCAGCTGCAGGCTTACAAGGTGATGTGGAGGCCCTTAATCTTGATCTACTTGATAAAGCTGTTGGCGTATGATGCCGGAGTGTCGGTCTAATAGACTACTCAGCGATTGTTCGAAGTGGTGGTAGTCTGCATTTCATTTCGTCGAGCAAATTAACCCGCGATGTGACAATAAACACCGATGCTTGGCGCTGCTGTTTCTTAGCAAGCCACTCCAAATGCCGCTCCATTGCTGTGAGTTTGGGTCGAGTCTTAGATTTGATGTCAGCTACGAACGACTGTTCGTCGATGCTGCCCGACTTCGATTGTTCCGATTTTTGACGATGAAGAGCTATAGATGTGAACACACGGTTCCGCCGCCGCGATTATATTGGCTTGGGAGGGAGAACGTCGTCGGAGAGGGCTGGCGTGACTGATTGTGGACGGATAGCGATTTCTTGCATCTATTATTGTTTATTCGGCTGATCGCCGTTACATTGGCAATGTCACAGGTTGGTCGATACTCTTCGTTCGAACAGACAGTTCCAATCTATTAAATATCAATGAGTAAGATATCTGTGCTGTTGGTGACACTATCACTGATTCTAGCGATATGTGGGAAGGGACCCATCTTGGTTACTCTTTACCAAAAGCCTGAGGAACCCGAGCAGTCAGACTACGTCGAAATTGTTCTCAAGATCGGTGAAAAAGGAACATCATTACCACAACTTCTCAATATCGTTGAAGGGAAGGCAGCAGCAATCGAGCAGCAAGCTTTAGCTTTCTGTGGCGAACCTCAAAAGAAGCGTTGCCAAGAAAGTGTTGAATTTGGAGAGGCAGAGATTGAAAGCAAGTACCAACTCGTGAAGAAAGTATAGGCCTTCCAGGGTAGCAGACATTCTATCTTAGGTTTCGAAGTACAACGCGAAGTTGTTATCAAGGTCTACAAGCAGAACAGCATTGGTCAATTGGTGGACCAACTGCAGTCCATCGGAGTTAAGAAGTTTGAAAGTTTTACTTGGAAGAACACGAAGGTATAGCTCTTGCCAATACGAAGGAAATAGAAGCAGAGAGCACAGTGATCGAAGGAGCTATCGATCGCGCGAAAGAGCTTTGTTCAGTGATCGGATACGGAGTTGACCGTATCGTATCGATCTAGAAGCATATTCCTGAGTAGGAGGAGGAGAAGGAAGGAGAAGAATAATAGAAGAAATAAGAGTAATAGGAGTCGGAAGAGGACTTATACAAGGTGGAAATAGAATGCGTCGAAAAGAAGAAAGGCAAGGGCAACAGCGACGAACTTTGATTGTTATGCCAGTGCTGCAGTAGAGATATTAGCGATATTATACAAGACCGTTGATGAAGACCGATCGAAATGATCAGACCACTACCACAGTGTACAAGCCAGCGGGAGACAGCAAAGCGTTTCTCGATAGCACATTGCTTAACGTGTCCAACCTTGTAGGGAGGCGCAAGCCATCTTCTGGAGCTGTTAGTGGTCTCAGCTGCATCGATCGCACCACCCTGATGGAACCCTACGGAATGGATAGCACACAACTGTCCGACAAAGACTATCTTGAAATCGAACTGTCGATGCGGCAGCAGTCGATCGTTTGAAGCAGCAATTGAGTATGACAATCAGGGACATCAATTCCTTGGAAGATAAGTATCGAACCTTAAAGATAGTAGCGAAGCGGTTTGAAGAACGGCTGACTCGAACATTAGCTGACAATGCGAAACTAAAGGAAGAGAAGGTGGTTCTCGCAGCATAGAATATTAAACTAAAGCAAGAAGGTCAACTCAGATTAATCTGTAAGGAGCAGCTGGAGCAGCAGTGCGGCCAGCTTCGTAACTAACTTATGTAGGCCAAAGAAAGATACGCTGAGTATCAGGAAGAAAACGATGAGCTGCACCAACAGCTAGCCTATCTCAAACTGGAGGTGGTTCGCATGTCAGATCGGTAGTCTCAATCTCTGTGCAAACTGGACGAAGCCTACCAATAACTCTCAGAGTTGCAGGAGTGCAAATAAAAGTACAGCAGTGTCAGCCAGTCTGAAAAGGAGCTTAGCAAAGGGATAACCACGTTGCAACTTCAGCTGGAAGCCAGCAAGCATCAAGTTTCCACGCTATCCCAACAAAACAGTGCGTTATTGAAGTGCCAGATCGAAGCTGTTTCTAGATGCGAAAAAGCCGAAAGGGACTATCAGCAAGAAGTTTAGTCTTCAAAGTAGGCCAGTCAACGGCTTGCTCAATTGGAGCAAGAATACTTACTCGAGAAGGCAGCACTACAAACACAGTTGAAGTTCTTTATTGATACAGTCGAGCAGCTGACCAGCAGCAGCCGCGAGATGTATGAGGATAAAGGGAAGTACCAATTCACCCGCGAGGCAATGGAGACTGCAATGAACAGCAGTCGCCTGCTGACCCAGTTCAATGCTGCAGACAAGTAGAATCGAAGGATCGAGTCCAATGGCAATGGAAGATACCAACGCAATCCCAGTAAAATCCGAGTTATTGAAAGCTGCGAGTAGTACTCGTTCCAGCCTTCCTAAAGGCGAATCGGGTTAATCAAAGGCCCAAGGTTCACCCGAGATTGCATGTCGACTGGTGGGCCGATGTCCACAGTCGAACAGAGTTGTGACTGATCAATAGCAACAGCACCCTTGATATGTTTTCATGGCATTACTAAGCTAGCAGATCCTCAGCGAATCAATTTCCTTAAAGCAGCCGATCAATCTCCCGTTTAGCTGCTTCCAAACTCCCTGGATCAAGTTGGCTGGCTAGCTGCTCGATTGCTGCCAAGATGCTCTGTTACCGTTGGCTCAGGATCTTGGTCTTTGGTAGCTACGGATGAGAACGTTTTTGAAAGCTTTCAGATGTTCGACCAATTTGGGAAGCAACCAACTTTGGTTCCTTTTCTAAGAGCTTGCTTCGCGATGGAAGTTGGGGTGGTGTCTGAGGCTCCTCCAATCCGAGGTCGAAGGTGATAAGCTTTGCAGCCTATCTCTCCTCCTAGGTCACTTCATCGTTGTCAAGCTTTGTAAGGTTGGGGAGGTAGCGAAGCACAACTAGTCTGTAGTTAGCGACCTTCGTGATGGACTCATGGTACTGTTGTGCACGGGTTATCGTAGAGCCATAGTACTTTGAGTTTGGGTAATCGAGTCAGATAGCGGATCTCCTTGATGTCAGCCACGCAGTTCTTCCGCAGGTAAATTTCCTGAATGAAGACGGCAGTACTTCTAAACGTGGACAACCAGAGAAGTCCTTCAACGTGCTGATCCGGTTAACGCTTAAGCTTACGACTTCAAGATTGGGCATCTCTGATAGAACTTTAAGGTCCTACATCGAACCAATTGTACGTCTAGATTGTTACCCCAGAGATTAAGGTTCTTGATACTGGTGAGGCTGTCCGACTTTGTCTTGTTCAGAATAAATTCTGCTGTGAGGGGACGGCCCTTTGACATTCAAACTTATAGCTTATTAGGAGAGTATTAACGCGGTCAGTCGGAGGCAGAGCAGTGCGCCTCGCAAAAGCAGACGAATTCTTCAGCCTCCTCTGAGAGTCGGAATCGAATGGTCTCACGGATGGCCTCTCCAAACAATCTATTGGGGTTCTCCTTCACAACCACCGTTCGTTTCTCGATTGTTTGACAGCTTAATCGAGACAAGGCTAATTTGCGACTCAGCTTGCCTTCAAGCAAAATAACAAAGTTGCCGTCGATTGTCATCAGAAGCTGTGCTTGTCTCCATTCTTTTCCGTCCGGCTCTTTAGTAACTTCGGCTTGAAATCGTTTATTGATGAGAAAACGGGAGAGTTCCTCTGGCAAAGAAGTACGAAAGTCCTGAAGCGATGAGTAAGTATCGAGCTGCTATTTGTTTCTGATAGACAACGATAACATGCTGTCGCTGCTGCCAGTACTCCAGACCCAATCAAATAGATCGTTGGACCTCAGCTGCATTTCCCTCCAGAATGTTTCAAGCGCCTCTGATTGAGGACTCTTTTGGTAAACCTTCGAATATTCCTGCAGGAAGCTTGTAATGAGTTCCTTCGTCGCGCTGAGAAGAGAGTTTTATGAGCCTTCAACCAACTGCCAGTTCAAATTTACGCGGTTGTACAGTTCCAACATCTGATCCTTGAGCTTATGGTAGTGACCAACGAGCTCGAGCTAGAAACAGTACAGATCTGCACCCTTCTTATTGTTCTGGGTAATGCTGTCCGCACATGCCTTAAACTTACGCTAGCATTCCTCAAGCTTTTCAACTACCTTACTGTGCGACTTCTGACTTTACTTGTAGCCGGACGTCAGGCTCCTAGTATATGCTTTCAATGATTGACAGAGATCTACCAGCAGCTTGCCTTCACACCACTTTGCTAACTTTCTGAGGCAGCCAGCATAATCGGTATAGATCTCGGCTAACGAAGCTAGTCCACTGGCAATGACGCTATTATTCTTAGATTTGCTGTTCGTAAAGATGTGTTGCTTTTGAATTGTTTTGTAGTGATCCCGGAGGGTTTGCTGCATCTCGCTAAAGTAGCTTATCATACTGGTGATCAGCTGCTTCTGCGACTGTATTCTGTTTGTCAGTCCACTCTCTATTTTTCTGATAACTTCAACGAACAATGAGCAGCTGGCTACTATTTGCTCGTGGTGCTGCTTCATTAGTCGAAGGTTATCCATCTTTCTTTCTAAGTACGCCACATTGAAGATCTCTTACGATACCTTCCGGAGATCTCGTAACGGTGGAACTTCACAAGACGGTGAACATGGGGGACTCGTATCCTCTTCATTCGTGAGAAAGTTGGGGCAGTCACTGCCGCCATTGGACTTCGTTTAAGCTGAGGAGATAGTCGGTACTGTTTCAGAAGTCACGTCGCCTTCAGCAGTCTTGATTGGCTCGCTCTGTTAGTAATGTTCGGGATCGTGTAGATGGAACCGATGCAAAACGACCTCATCATCAGATTCCTGAGAGCATCGGCTTACCAACCGAAGAACTTTTTCTGTGTGCATTTACCGATTAGAGTTATTCTGATTCTGAAACGGAAGGTCATCGACAATACTGCAGAAATAATAAACTTCCAGATCTTAAGATAGTTCGGCTGGTTCAACAATAGAGTTCCAATCATGGGATATATTCCATTAAATGACTGCCAAGCAGGAATCTCGCTTCGAGTTTCTGTTTAACTTTCTTGCTGGTGGGTTGGCTGGAGTCACTGCTAAGACTCTAACGGCGCCTATAGAAAGGGTCAAACTTATTCTTCAGACCAGTCGATAAAACGAGAAAATCAAAGTGCAGTACAAGGGAGTCACGGATTGCTTCATTCGATGCATCAAGGAGGACGGAGTACTCTCATTGTGGAGGGGCAACGGTGTCAATGTTATCCGGTACTTTCCCACCCAAGCACTTAACTTTGCCTTTAAGGACTTATTCGGTCGACTCATCAATGCAGATAAAAAGGATAAACTGAAGTTCGCTCTGGCTAATGTTGTTAGTGGGGGTCTTGCCGGCACCTTCGGCAATCTTTTTGTCTATCCATTGGATTTCGTGAGGACAAGATTGGGAGTTGACATGGGAAAAGACAAGTCCCAACGGTAGTTCAAGGGAATGCTTGATTGTATGAAGAAAACCTACAGCAGTGAGGGCTTCACAGGCTTCTATCGAGGGTTCATCATCGGAGCAGCCTCCCTTTTCTTCTACAGAGGACTTTACTTTGGAATTTACGATACAGGAAAGGAACTATTATTGAAAGATCGTAAGTCGGGCATAATGTAGATGATTCGCTCTGGCTGCGAATAATTTGGGCGCAGTTTACTGTCATTTTCTCAGAGACCCTCTCCTATCCAGGAGATACTATTAAGCGCAAGATGATGATGCAGAGCCTCAAAGCAGAGAAGATGTACAGCAGCACCCTTGATTGCATCCGGCAGACCTATCGTAAGGATGGTCTTAAAGGATTTTGGCACGGCGCCTACTCGAATATACTGCGAGGTATCGGTTCCTCCCTGTGCCTCGTCTTTTATGACGAACTGAAGAAGTTAAGAAGCCCCAAGAAAACCTAACCGTGAACCGTTTACATATAATTATTCCTCACGCTATCACGATCAGTAGTCTTGACACTGAGAGAGAATTCTGTTAACCTTTTAGTTGATTCGTTCGCTGAGGTCATTTATCGAAAGTAGGGTGGATGAGGTTCGAGAGTCGCTCGGCAAGTCGTGAGTTACATCGAGAAAGAACTGACAAGGTTTCTGTTCCTTCCCTCCTGGTAATTCAGTTCGAAGCCTGCGTCGTTCATTCAAGGTATGTGGATTATTGTTATATCCGCTCGTAGTCTTCGCCAGGGAGAGCTCTCTCCCTTGGTCCTTGCCGTTGGTCAAATCTGTAACCGCCTTAGAATTGAACTTTGCGTGACTTTTCGCGCGGTTCGTTCTAAAATCTCTTGACTCCTGCCGAGGAGTCGTATAGATATCCTTCTGGGGTTGAGGCTCAAACTGTTGTTGTTATTTGAATGTTTTTTGCACTTTTGGTTGGATGCCATACTTCCTCGATATCTCCTCGATCGAAGGATCATAGAAGTAAGGTCGCTTATCATCAAATTTATTCTGGCTATAGTCTCGGGGTATCTGTTGCGTATGAGTACAGCAGCATTTACAAGGTAATGCCCCTCCGGCATGGCTGAACGACGGCACCGGTGGATACTTAATGCTTAGATTGCTTGGTGTTGGCTTGAGTTAGTTCTTCCTTGCGAAGAACTTAGGAGTGTTCAGATCGACCTCGGCAAGGCTCTGGGTATAATCTTAATAGGCGAAGGAGGGTGGATAGTTGTAGTTGCTGTAGATCTGTGTTGGAGGTTCGGTGGTAAGCCGACGCTGATATGACTTGAGTTAGAGTTGTGCATCATTCCCAACAGTGGAACTTCCAAAGCTGAATAGGTTCTAGCGTGCATTGCGCCTCTTGTGATCCATCTGCAAATTTAGTATTAAAAATATAAAGAGAATTGTCGGAGCGTTCAATTGACAGCAGAATTGTCTGACATTGACTCATGGCAATGGTCTTTTATCGTTAAACATGTCATCACAGTAAGAACTTGTTGCTCATTGTACTGACAAGTGCGCCTGACATTCCCCAAATACCTCCAAGCCAAAATCCAATGAGGCTTTTGAGCCCGTTTCGATTTTCACGTGAATAGGCAATCCATGTGACCAGCAGAAAGAGGAGAGGTACGGCGATCCAAAAGATTATCGTGAAGCTTTTTTGAGAGAGGCCGAAGGTATGCACCAGTACGATGCCAAGGTTAAGTAAGGTGGCAACAAGAACCCATCCCATGTAGAGGGAAACAGCGTTTCTTCCAAAGTAGTAGACAAAACTGTCGTTCAGGCTATCGTACAGCATTGTCCAAAGTGTATACAATGCCGATACCAGTGCTATGATGGTAAAGAGGCACCCAAGTAATGCTCCATTAGTTCCCAAAGAGAACAGCCAAATCCACAAAGCGTTGAGAATGCTGATTCCGATTGTTGCCCAGTAGGCGATGCTGGGCCATTTGTCCGTGATCGCGATGTAAATCAGCGCAGCAGCGTAGACGAGGTAGATAACAGGCCAGATGATCCCGAACATCCAGCTCGGCGGTCTGACTAATAGATCGCGGCTGAGTGTAACATCGAGCTGGGAACCTGTGGCGCCGAAGTACGTACTCAGCATGACTGAAGCAGCGAAGAGTGAAACGGATACTACCCGCAGCCACAGTGGGACTGAATAGTTGCCAGTGACTCCAGCCAAGAAATTATCCTTCATGTTATTGATATTAACTTCGAGATATATTGGATATTGGATAATGCTGAACGTAAGCAGCCTATGAAGATCAGTAGAAGTCTTCCAACAGCTTCTTGCTAAGAGTATTCTTGCTCGCATTCTTTTCCACTTTCTGGGGTAGCTTAAACTCGTCTCCTTCCTTCTCTATCCAACGCATCTTTTACTTCTACTTCTCAATTCCTTCGACGTCCGTCTGTCCCTTCTTATACGCTTCTTTTAGTTCCTGAATCACCTTGCGGTAGGGGTTTTCATAGCACGTCATCTTTTCAATGAACAGCTCTTCTTTGGGTTTCTCGCTTTTGCTACTGGCGTTCTTATTTATTGAGAATAGCACGCTCTGCCCTTCGATGACCTCACCAAATACAGTGTGCTTCTTATCCAACTGTTTGCATTCGGCAAGCGTTATGAAAAATTGGCTGAGGTTGGTATCAGGACCACTGTTTGCCATACTAACCATACCGGGCTTGTTGTGTGAAAGTTGTTCGCTGAACTCATCTTCGAATACCCTTTCAAAGATGCTGTTGCCTCCAGTGCCAGTACCAGTTGGATCACCT
>ERZ724508.149-NODE-149-length-49500-cov-6.153403_pt1 | contig 49500 bp, 79 predicted proteins | sample MGYA00376041_ERZ724508 | MGnify/ENA primary metagenome ERZ724508 (study PRJEB28724, sample SAMN07190887) | wastewater metagenome | isolation source: effluent of sewage treatment plant in Hong Hong | place: USA: Christiansburg, Virginia | collected 2016-03-01 ...
GGAACTGGCACATTTCTTAATGTATCAAAGGCCACGCACATAGATAAGATTCTTATACGACCAAACCGTGTACAACCTATTCCAATTCAAAGAATTCAAATTGTAATAACAAATGGAGGAGAGTATTGACGATATCGGTGACAAGTTCATGAATAGCCTAAAATCCTCGATCAACAGCAATCTCGGGGTACAGTCATGACCAATTCAGGAGTATCTTGTGCTCGGTCCCATCAGCCGTGGATCTGATGGTTTTGTATTCCACATCAAGCTCAGGCGCAACAAAAAGGAGTACGCACTAAAGGTCATTTGGAAAGGCAATGCTCGTAAAAACCTCGACAGCAAGACGAAGAATGAAATAGCCATTCACTGGGAACTTAAGCACGAGAACATCCTTCGTCTGCAAAACAAATTTGAAGATTTTGACAACTACTACTTGGTGCTGGATTATTGCTCATAAGGAGACCTTGTGAAGCATCGCAACGCTCGACAAAGTTTTACTGTGGAGGAGCTGAGAAACTACGGATACCAGATTGCGAAGGGAATAGACTATCTCCATGACAAGAACATCGTGCACAGAGATCTCAAGCCACAGAACATCCTCGTAACTGCTGACCACACCATTGTAACAGCTCTCCTAACCTAGAAAATCTGCGACTTTGGATACTCGACTTCAACCACGGGCAAGATGAAGGACGTTATTGGCACACTTAACTATTTGGCGCCATAGATTGTTCAGAAGAGAGAGTACGACAATAAAGTCGATGTGTGGGCATTCGGTTGTATTTTTTACTTCATGGCTACGGGCATCACCCCTTTTCAATGCAACAGTCTTGCGAATGTAATCGAAAAAGTTAAAGGCACGAACATTCAATATCCGGAGAGTATGAATAGTGATATCAAGGAACTTATCAAAGAGATACTTGTGAATGATCCAAAGAGCAGACCTACGATCAAGACAATACTGACACATCGATTCTTCGCAAAAGACAGTGCTGGGGAGGGGTAAGGGACAATGAAGAGGGTCTCGAGCTCTCGCATCATTCCAACGCTCAGAACTCTACCTGAAGCCCCCAATGCCCGTGACAAATCAACGTGTCGACAAAGTCATACTCTGCTAAGTACTCAAAGCATTCAAATTCCTAATGATACTAACAAGGAAAATATCGCTTTCCACGCAAACCGCCCCGACTCAAACAATAGAAACTCGAGAAAGCGATAGATCCATATAGACAATCTCTTCAAGCAGTAAACGAAGACTCCCTTAGAGTTCGCAAAGGAGCTCAAAGTTAAAAATGTCGAACTAAGAGCGAAGAATCAAGAAGGCGAAAAGTAGCTTTCACCTTTCGTAACAAAAGGTCTCAAACCAAGCAAGATGGAGACCGTTCATGGAACAATCCTGATCGACGCAAGTGGATTTACCAACGAAGCGAAGGAATCGTAGACAAACTTTAACGTCAGTCCAATGGGAAGGACAGTTCGCATCAGAAAGAAAGGGAAGGAGCAAATATACCCACTTGCCAAGATTCCAGCCAAGTACAAGGCGATGTACTGTTATTGCAAAGAAGTCGTAAGCATTCTAAAAAACAATACTGCTCGAGTCAAAATCGAAGACAGTCGAGGCCGGTTCAGCCTCATGTGGACCGGGAGGTTTGTGGCTGAACTCTCCTGCGACCAGCGCATCGAGCTGAATAGGTACAGTCCAACTCGGGTAAACGATACACCATAGCGTTCACTTGCAAAGCGTTATCTCCGGGTTATCAACGATCTTTTGGAGTGATATCCATTCCTTTACTATACAATTATCTTCATTGCTAAATTTCAACTCTAATGGAACCAGTTAACCATAACGAGCCCTCCTAATTGGAGCAACCCCGTGAAGTTCACGAAGGAGCTGACCAGCCTGTTGAACTCAACGAAAAATAGATCACCGAAGGCAACAACAAAGTAGATATCAGTGTGTGGGGTATTGAAAAGTTCTTCGACTAAAGGCAGTGCCTTCGCTTCTTCCGGAAGAACTTTCTCCAAGATGGGCAGTTTGAATTCACTCATATTGGGAAGCAGCACAACAAGCCACAGTTCTACGTTAGGTTCATCAGCGAAAAGTAACGCGATCGATTCATGTCGAGTCCAATCAGCAAGAATAGGAAAATCCGGGTTCGGCTGGTATACTGCGATACCTCAGAAACACAATTTCACAGTATCTCAGAACTCACGACAGCACGCCCAGAACAAAAGCACGAGAGGAAGGTTGCCGACCCTGCAGAGCTGGATAAGGTGAAATGCTCCAACATTCAAGACACTGTGGAGCCTTATCACAGTCTTCCTTATGAGGCGCAGATCAAAGATAAGCAGCAATCTCTTTAAAAGGCCATTGAGAATTACAACACCCAGTTCTTCAGAGACCCAGAAGTTAAGTTACAGACAAACATGTTCAGCCGACAGTACTAGCCTCTCAAGCTTACCAGTTTTATCGCTTGCTCCGAAAAACGTACTCAATACAGAAACAAAACTGAGTTTACCATTGGCTACGACGGAGAAGGCAAGGTGACTGTTGGGTTCAATAAAGGAACATTTGATGCAGGAACCATTATGATTGAGGACCCCCGAAGGGTGTCAATTTGCTCGATCAGAACCAAGACCATTGCGGCTGTGCTCGAGCAATTCATTCGTATAGGAGCGATAAAACCTTTCGATCGGTTTGATCAATCAGGTTTTTGGAGGTACTTAGTGGTTCGAGAAAGCTAACGGACTGGTGAAGTGTTGATGTTGGTTGTGGCTGCTGACAAGAACATTGAAGCCGAAGCTCTGAGCAAAGTGCAATCTGATATGGTATAGCTGTTCAAGAAATCAATAGTTGGGCTGACAGGACTATGCTTCATGGGATACAACGGAAATTCTGATAGCATTCCAATAGAGACTCCACTTGTGCTCTGGGGAAACGGATTCTACCACGAAAAAATACTGGGAAATACCTTCAGAGTATCGAGTAGCGCTTTCCTCCAAGGCCACACCGAAATGTGTGAAACTCTTTACAGCAAGATTATTGAACTGTGTGCGGAGTGCGACGTTGTGCTCGACCTTTGCTGTGGAATAGGAACCATTGGCATATGTATAAAAAACCATTTCAAGGAGAAGAGTAATGTGAAGGTTGTTGGTATTGAGTGCTGCGCATAGGCCGTGCAGGATGCCAAGGCAAACGATCCCGAGTATGAAGTTATGCTTGCTCGTGTAGAGGATGGGATCAAGACCATCACTGAGAAATATCGAGGTCAGAGAATAATAGGGATCCTGGATCCACCTCGTGCTGGAGTCAACAAGGATGTAATCACGGCTTTGCGAAGGTGCAGGGGCCTTGACCACATTATCTATGTGGCTTGCAGTCCGTCATCTATTCAGGATAACCTCCTCCAACTTACTCTGCCTGTCACAAACAAACGAAAGGCGCCCGAATTTGTGATCAAGCAAATGTTCGGGTTTGACCTCTTTCCTCAAACGAAGCATTTCGAAGCACTGTACTACCTGCAAAGAACGTGATAGAATCATACATGTATTCGATATGGATCAGTTATTGACGTCTGCAATGAACTTGGCATAGAGCAGGGTGTCTCGCTGGTTCTTCATATCGGCTATGGAGATGAGCACCGAAACAGTGACGATGATGAACACGATCGAGAATATGAACTTGATAAGATAACTGGTGTCTGTCGGAGGATCAGCAAGCTAAGTTCAATGATGCAGTACGTTTCTTCTCGGGGAGTTAGCGAGATTGAGCAACCAACTGTGCTCCCTGGGACTTGCGCCGATCACAACATGCGATACACTCTTGCCTTTCAGAATATTATCGCCTGCAGCCAAGAGTTGTTGAATATCCGTGACATTCTGTCCAATCAGGTTCACGATGGTAATAGCAGTAGACATATTGAGGTTGGCTATGTCACTGACGATATCTGCTGCAGTCGCCAGTGGATATAGTTAACGGCTGTAGTAGTCTTTCAGCGATGCTGAGACTGAATCCTTCGGAATGTTCTCAACGAGATACAGAACGACCTTCTACTTTGGTTGCAGCATTGATCCTGAAGTCCAAGTACCTAACTGCTCAGTTGACTCCTTGATTTGATCGAGTGTAATTTCTCCAAGCTCCTGCTTCAGGATATTCACGAAATGCCTGGCTGAAAGCTCCGTGTTGTTGTTCATTGGAGCGCTCTCCAGAGAAGCGAATGATACCGAGACCGATGCTGCGTGTGTTGGGAGATGTACCTGCGAGACCGAGGAGCAGCGCCACTGCGATGATATTCTTCATAGCTAATACAATAGTCATATAAGTAGTCAGTTGAACACTTTCCCTCGAACAAATTCGTAGAATCGTTCGGCGTATTGCTCTGGAGGTACTGCACTTATACCGTCTCCATGGATGAGTCTTTTGAAGCAGTACTCCATCTTCTTGCGGGTGTCGAATAGCGTGAGTATGTCGATAATGCCGATCAAGTACTTCTCACTTTTGTCGGGCGAATCGTACATCTTGCACATATCTTTGTCAACCTGACTGATGCTGTCGTGAATTGAGGAGGAACGCATTGCTCTTTTATGCTGGTTTGGCTTCGACACGACTCCCACCAGCAGTGAATAGTCTATGATGTCGTGCTATGCGAAGAACCTGCTATCGTTGTAGATGATTCGTAGTAACTTCTCTCGGTCGTCTACTTCCAAGGTAAATGGCCTTCTTTGCAGGAAGTTATTATCCTTTTTTGTTGCTTTCTAGTCGGTGTCTGTAGTGTTGCGGCCATAGGTGGAGCCTTTCAAGTCAAATCTTTCAGTAATCTTTTCTTGTGTATGAAAGACGTTAGCCATAATAACGAAGTAGTGCTTTCGTAGAGTTTTCCCCTTCTCTGACCGTTCCATGAGCTTGTGCAACCCAAAGAACTTGGTGATGAGCGAGTCTGGATGCTTCTTTAGGTAGTAGTAATAGCTTTCCAGAATCTATCGGAGCAGGGCATACTCTCGGTACTGGATAGTCTTCAGCATATAAAGTCCGTCGGCAGTATAGTAGAAGAATGACCCACTTTTTCCCTGACTTGTAAGCTCAGTTAACGAGGACATTTCGCCCATCAGCAAAGAAGCCAACAGTTTGTCAGGCCCAATGCTCTTGATATAGTCTTCATTGTCGATTCCGAACAGTTTGCGAATGTGGTTAAAGGTGTTAGGTGCGTAGTCGGTGAACTTGCATATCTTGGCGAAGTTGTCTTCCCCACCGAAGCGCCTTGGCACAAGTTAGAAGTAATATTTTAACTTGAAGTCCTGCGGCTCTTCATAGAGGAGTTCCTGGAAGCCCTTAACACTGCGAACTGCCATTTGGATCCCTAACATCATGTTTAGCACAAGGTTCCAATTCGTATCACCGAAGAATACCATCTTCCCCTCACTGACCTTCGCTCGCTTGTGGACGTTGCCGACTGTGTTCTGTTTCTTTGCGAGCATTGCTGGCAGGTTTTCAGTTGTATTCCGTTCCTCCTCAATCTTCTCCTTCGCCAAGCTCAGTTCCTTCAGCAAATGGGAAAGATCCTCCTTAACTGTCATCAGCCGTTTGCTTGCATCTTCTTTTTATTCCAGAAATCTTCTGTTAGAGTTCAGATTTGACTACTCCTCCAGTTCCATAAAGCTCTTGGACTGTGTGCTTGGCTGTCGATGTGGGCTCTCAAACTTAATCGGGAAGGGTGCCCTCTTGAATACCGGAACTTGGTGAGGTTTGGACTATTCTGCGATGTCGCTGAAGTCGATATCTGTCGGATACAACTTGTTATATATCTTTGTGAGAGTATCCGTAATCTTAATGAGCTGCCTCTAGAACTTCGCTTCTTTTTCTGTGGTTTTATTGATGAAGAAATTGGCAACTCCTTGAGTAATGAAGTCGAAGGCGGACATGAACTGGTTGTCTTTATAGATGTGCTTGTAATAGTACTCGAAGGTTACGAATTGTTCCTTGTCTCTGCTCTGTGGAACCTGAGCAAACAATCCCTCAACGTACTCATCCGTTCGAGTTACGATTTCACTCGCTGAGTAGTGCACGTCGTACAGATAGGCATGTTTGTTATTGCAGACCAAGAATGCAGGAACTCGTTCATGAAGCCCTTGAAGTCTTTCTTGTTGAAACGTTGAGCCCTCCTTACGTCTATCATTCGAAAGGAGATGTAAGCCTTATCGGACTCCTTGCCATTCTTCAAAATGTCCATGTATTCCACGAAGTCCTCGAAATTAATCTGCATTTGCCTGGACAGTACCACATTGTCATCATCAAGGTCGAAAGAAGCGAACAACCTGTCCGAGAAGAGCTCGGCTGTGCGAAGACCTAGCACCCCCATGTTCTCCTTAAAGGCTACTTTGTTAATACAGCTCTGATCCTTCGCTATTTGCAGGAAACTAGCTAGAAACTGAGGTACTTCCTACGCAGTTAGTTCAACTCGCTGCTGTTGAAGGAAATTGGAATGCGCGTACGCCTATTCGACATCGAATTCCAGATCTTCTTGGGCTTGCAACTGAGGCACATTCAAACGATAATATTTGCTATTGGGAATCGACCATTGCATCACTTGTAGAAGTTGAAATCCTTCTGGGTTCGCTTCACGACCACCTTGTATCCCTTATCGAAGTCGTGTTGGGTCACCACGTATCGATTCTTTCTGACGGCTTGCATACCTGCCTCTTGGCATATTGAGCTGATGTCTGCGCAGCTGATATTGTCAGGTCGGCTTACGTCTATACTAGTAACAACCTTTACATTGCTCCAGGTCGACATCTTCGGCGAGATTCATCTTGGCTGTGATTGTTTGGAAGATGAGCCGCTTCTGTCTTCGATCCGGCAACGGGAATTCTATCTTTCTGTCAAGGCGGCCCGGTCGTAGAAGGGCTGGATCAAGTGTATCTGCTCGATTTGTCGACATTATAACCTTGACGTTGGTAGATTGGTCAAAACCGTCCATTTGGTTCAGAAGTTCAATCAGAACACGCTGTACTTCTCGATCAGCTCCAGTTTGGGCATCAAATCGCCTGAATTTACGTACGAAGGTTACTTGGTTGCGATGGAGTCAACCTCATCGATGAAGACGATTGACGGTGCGTTCTCTTTTGCTAGTCTAAATACGTCTCGGACCATACGGGGACCCTCTCCCAAGTACTTCTGAACGAACTCACTTCCGACCACTCGGATAAAGCTGGCTGTGGTATGATGAGCAACAGCCTTGGCCATCATCGTTTTTCCTGTTCCAGGAGGACCATACATCAAAACTCCTCGAGGAGGGTCAATACCGATTTGTGAGTACAGCTCAGGGTAAGTAAGAGGAAGCTCAACGGCTTCTTTCATCTCTTGCTTCTGCACATCCAAACCACCAATGTCAGAGAAAGACACGTCAGGCTTTTCCGTGACCTGCATCATCTGAATAGCCGCATCAGATTCAGGTGGCAAGATATCTACGACTGCATGTGAGTGACGGTGCATGGCTATGCTGGTAGAAACCTTTAGTTTTTCACGATCAAGAGTGGAGAGCACTCTTACGAAGTAGTTGGACCCTCCGCTGCTGGTCACCAATGCATGGTTCTCGTCGATCATCTCCACAAAATGGCCGATTACCAACGGTACTGCCTGAATGCGTTTAAGTTCTTCCTTGGACCTAATCTCCTCCCTCTTGAGTTTCTTCTGATCGTCCTTGATGAAGTCCTATTGAATCCTCAAGAATTCCAGATGTCGCTAGAGCTCGTGCAGCTTCTTGTACTTATCGTCGACCTCTGACTCCGCTGGACGCTCGGTTACGGGCTGAGCCTGAAGCTGGGGCATTTCAACCTCCATTGCGAATCAAAAATTATTTAAATTGCTGAACGCATCCACATAGCAAACCATAATAATCACAACTCGTCGATCTGCTTTAGGTCCTGAATGATTTCTTCCAGCTTCATCTTGTACTCAGGCTTCACTGGAAACCATGCCACACTGTTTTTCTTGACCTTCTCCGAAATGATGTATTCCAAGCCAGTGTACTCCGTCGAGTCCCGTTTCTTCAGCTCAAAGACATAGAACAGGTAACTCCACTTGTTGTGCTTCTTCTTGTGCTCAGAGAATATCGCCCGTAGTTTGAGCTTATCCTTGTTTTCCTTTTCGATTTCGTAGCGAGTGAACCCACATACGTAACAGAAGTTATTTTCATCCGTCTCAATTTCGTTGTTACGGGCTCTCAGTTATGCGAAGGTATCCGTCATCAGACCGCTTATCACGTTTCCGAACAACGAACCGAAGAACACAGAGTATACCAGTTAGTACCAAAGCGACCTGAAGTTGGATTACCCTATATCTGCGTCCTCAACGAAGACCTCCTTGTTGTAGATCACCATGAAACATTCCAGCATCGTCTCACAGTAGTGCTCATCTGCGAATGGAGCGTATGTCTACAAAGTCATAATGGAAAACACGAGGAAGAAGCCAACACCCATCAAAGCCAGCCAAAGCAGTTGCTTAAAGTTCTTGACCAATGCCTTGTAGACACTCTCCAGCACTTCAATTTTGGAGAAGAGATAGAAAAGGTGCATGGCGTAGTAAAGTGGACTGACAAGCAGACCGAGCAGGCAGATCACGAAGTACATGATCATCGATATCTTTTCGTTGAATATTTTTCGGTAGTCGCTGAAGTCAAGTGCAGCAAATTCAACCTCCGTCCGGTGGCCATTATCGTTGTTGTGTTATTAGTTGGCCTTTTCGAGACTTCTTCTCAGCTTTTCGGCATACAAAGCAGAAAAGCTGTAGAGAGTTCCACAGATGAATTGAGCAACCTGCAGGAATATCAGGTATTCGAAGCGCTATTCCTCGTGCTTGACCCCTGTTTCGATCTGCACGTAGGTATACAGGACGAGGAAGATGTTGATGATGGCCGATATGATGGTTGGAGTTCTGCTAAAGGTCATGAAGAGAGCAATAAGAGGCACCTTCGTACGGAGGTAGTGCCTGTGCACCATATAAAGCTCGAGCTTTTTGATGCTCTTCAGCAATGAGTCGAGTTTCTGTAACTGGGTTTCCCTCGACAAGTTGCATTCGAGGTCCTGCAAAAATTCGTCATCGCTGTCGATCCCATCAGCTTCCTGAGGCCGGAAGAAGTACAGTTTGTGCTCTTTGTTGTCGATGGAAACTTCGATAGACTTGATGAGACTTTCTCGTCTGAATTCGGGATCTGCCTTGTCGCCAGTACTGAGTTCGTTAATGAGCTTGCCCATGGCAGTGGTGAGTTTATGCTTTTCGGTGATATGCTTTGCTTGCAGCTGCTTGTAGATGAGCAGAATGTGCACTTTGATCTGACTATACTTCTCAGTGAGGTCGCTGTTGGCTATCCTTGGGTAGTTCAGTGCGACTGTGCGAGCCATTTCTACCACCTTCGCGAAGAAAAGTAGGTCGAGCTTATTGATGAAAGACTCATAAATCTCGTCGATGTTGGACTCCAGCAGCGAAACAATAATCTTGAGGAAGCGTTCAATGATGACCACCACGTGCGGGTAGAGCTGCTCAAACTGCGACTTAGTGTACTTGGCTTGTATTGAAAAGGCTCTGGAGTAGAATTCATGGTCCTTCGGTTGCTTTGATTTTGCCAAGGTGCCTGCAATTGATTCTTGCTGCTTAGTCTTTTCGCCTGCAGGCTCCTTGTTTGCACGCACGAAGGTTGTGATGTCACTCACAAACTGGCAGATGTCTTCGAAGAAGGTGGACTTGCTAAGCTCAGTTTGGTTGTCGTAGCAGGGAATCTGCGCAATTTCATTTATGAAGTCCAGAATCTTTTCAGGGATGTCCTTGATTTCGACGGTATAGACTCCCAGCAAGCGACGCAGCTCAATGGTGCTCCGAAGCAGCAAGTTCCTATTTTTGAGTTTAATACGATCGTCAGCACCGCGCTGCTCCCGAAACTCTTTCTTGAAAGCCACGAAGTTATTCTCGCAAAGTAGCTGCATGAACACAAAGGTATTCCTGAAGCTTTCGATGATACGGCTCAGTCGGATAGTTTCTCCAAACTCAGTGTCGAGCTCGTCTTCCTCCAGCAGGAAATATTTTCTGCGCATGCAAAATACCCCTTCTCTGTTGAGCTCATCAAGACGCATCAAGGATGGATCGAGACCCTTGACAATTTCCTCGCTGAGCTGCGAGATGTTATTGTCTAGCGCCACCAGAAACTCGCTCTTGGGATCCTGATGAATCAGATCGTAGAGAACACGCTGGCTGTTGCGGATGTTTAAGCATTTGAAATAGGTAACCACAAACTTGGAGAACTCATAGGTGATTTCGAGATTTTCGTGTAAGTTGCAGAGTGAGTAGCACTTGAAGATCAGCTTGGAGAACGAGTCATTGAGGTCCTCCAGAAAGTTGAGTGGTTCCTTACTCTTGCTCAGCTCTTTGAAATTGTGTCGATAGATGCGCAAGTGGAACGCGAGCACGTTCATGTCGAATATCTCTGAATGCGAGCAAATTGTATCGTTGATTCTATTTACTACCTACACCTTCTCTCGGAGCTGCTCAATCTTCATCTTCTAGGGCTCCATTATGCTCTATTCGTCCTGCTTGAAGAGCTCTTTCAGAAATCGACGGTAGTAGATTTCGAAGGTCGGTGGCTCCAGATTTTAGTCCGGGCGATGTCGTTCCATAATAGCCTCAATCATACATCTCACTGAATTCTTTGTCTTGTATCGAATGTCGATGATGCTGTCTCGCTATTGCTCGGCCATGCTGCGGTCCAAAAAGGACAGCACTGGCTTGATATCAGGATCCTCCTCTTCCTCAGGTTCCTCCATAGCATAACTCACCGAGGAGGACTGAGCATCCATCCGTGACTATGGGATCTACAGTAGATTAGAAGGGTTATAAGAAAATCTCTTTCCAGCTTTCTAGAGGTTGAGCGGTGGTACGAGAGGAGTGGGCGGTGGTTGTGAATGATTGTAAACCGACGTGGAACGATTTCTCCCCTTGGCAATGCTTGGCATAGGACTGTTGATTTCAGCTAGCAGCATTTATTGGCTGTGTCGTTCTTTGCGGCGTTGTTCATCAGGAACACCCTGCACGTATTCTCGATAGTCACGCTCACTGCGGAAGAACATGAGCAGTTCAGTGTTGCTGAGTGCTCGACAACACAGACTGAGCTCGTCATAGTCGTTCATGTCACCTGATTTCTTGGCTATCTTCTTGTAGAGCTCGCGGTAATCGAAGTTCTTATCATTCTTATTGATGAACTAGTTCCTTAGGAAGTCTATCTGGAAGATCTCACGCTCCAGCTGCATCAGGATCTCAGCAATCTTCGCCTTCACAGTCGTGCAGTCGGTAAAGTACACCAACTTAATCAGACGCAATCGTTCGTAGAGTCGCATGAACTTGGCGACCACTATCACAGTATTTCTGGAAGCATAGTCGCCTCCTCCTCCACTCCGAAGGTCCGTGGTAACAATCTTCTGCATCATTTTCTTGTCACGGGTTATCAGGAGAAGCGACTCCAAGATACGCTGGACGTTGATGTAGAGGTAAGTGCTGTAGAAGGTCAGTCGCATTGCATTGCAGTATCTGAAACGGTTCATACTCTTGAACTGCTAGCGGGCATAGATGTACTCGTTCAGATCATCGATGATGGTGTCGAGCTCGCTGCCCATGATGATGTTATAGAACTACGGTTGAATCTGCGAGTAGTAGAGCTTGTTCATGTAGTGCCGGGTATTAGCCTTCAATGGCCAGCAGCTTCGGGCTTTGCTGAGAATGGCTGCTAATGTTTCTGGCAGATGTAGCTTTTTACACTTAGCCATGTTTATCTCGTTATCGCCAACCAACTTGGCCAGAAGACCGAACAGTACCGCTAGATAAGTGAGGGAAGGCGACATCTCAATAACAACCTCCTCGGTGTTGGCAATCTAGTTGCGAGGGTTGAGTCCCTTGAAGAATAATTCGTAGTCCTGAATTTATCGGTCGAGACGATACAGATCGGTAACCAGTTAGGGCTTGGTGATTTTGAGCCTATCTTTGTCGAGGATGAACGAGAGCACCACAATGCTGTTTTCCTTCAGACGTATGTTTTTGTACTCGATCAGCGAAATCAGAAAATCTAGCAGTTTGGCTGCATAGTAGAGTTCGTGCCTGCTGTCGAAGCCTTAATCCGCTAAGGTAACCTTGCTGAAGACATACTCGGTGACCTTCTCAGTAACTTTGCTGACCCTCTCTGAATCTAAGATCAGCATTTCATTGTCCGTAAAAAACTATTGGAGTGTATCAATTGCTCCTTCGATCGACTCGGCGTGGTCGATCATTTTTTGGCAGAGAGGACTCAGCTCGATTTTATTCTCCTTGTTCCGCCATGCGAACACTGCCAAGAAGTGATAGGCAAGGTAAACTACTCTCTTGCTCAGTTCGTTTTCGTCATCGGCAGTAAACTATGTCAGGTAGCGGAAAAGCTGGCGGTGGATTCCCATCTACTTGACCAGCTTCTGCACTTTGCGGTTGGGTCGTTCTGTCTCAACATAAGGTGTGAGCAAAAAGTTCTTGTCGCTCATTCGTTTGTACATGTATACGATGTCCCGATACTAACGGAGACAGTCCTCTTCGGCTGAAGTTTTCATTGAGCTGGTTAGTTCCAGCAGGTACTTCAGTAAGCACTCGTCTTAGAAATCCCAGACGGGTGTGTTCAGTTCGTATTGCGTCTCCAATGTTACGTTTGTGAGCTAGCGATTTTCGAATACTTCGAAGACCTTGCGAAGGTCTCGTAAGTGTTTGATGACCCTGATATCCTCGCTGGTAGAGTCAATCACGAGGATATTTTGGAGCTGCTATACCAACACTCTTTGCATTTCCATCAATCGCTCGTAAAGCCGTTTGCACAACAGAAAGAACTCATAGTTTTCACCCACCGGAAAAAGAATGAGCCGTAATACTGCCTCTCGAATATCGCTTACGATCTGCTCGTCGAACCGAGTGAGTTTGTAACGTAAAAAACCCTTTTCTTAATCAAGTATCTTCTCCACGTCAAGGACTCCATGAGGATCCTTCCTGTACCTCGCGTACAGACTATCCAGTATGTCTATTCGAGAGTCTTGCGTGTCCATCTCAATGAAGAGATCCACGATTTCGAGGATGGGAGTCATGAACTTTACGCTTTCACGAATGTTGTTCCGAATATTCAGCATTTCCCCAAAAGTACGCAACAGTGACTTTTGGTAGGCAATTGTCGCCTCCTTGCTGTCTTCCTCCATATAGCCGTATATAATAAGGTGCTTGACGAGTCTGACCACTGCCGCCATGGAGTCGATCAGGTTATTATCCTTGCCAGTTGGCTCGCAGTCATTGATCTTCTCCTCAGGTTCCTTCAAGCCCATGTTGTAGTTGTTTGTGAAGTTGCTAAAATAGACTTTGACGAAGCTCCGAAGTTTGAGGATGAGGTTGGTTTGATTGCTAAATTTTCCACCGAGGACCTTCTCATAGTTCACAAGCTGATCGCTGCGAGTTAAATACACCAAATCGAACCTCCCTTCATCGTTGTAGATGGTACGCACACAAACGTTATCCAGTAGCCGGATAATGTACTTGTGGAAGTGAAGCTTGACTCTATTCAAGTTCTCGTAGATGTGCGAAGGGTCGAAATCATTATCAGTGAAGGGCTCCTGCTTAATCTCGATCAGGTATTCAAACATCCTCGGGGAAAAGATTGATTCCGCAAAGCGCTTGCCATAGATGTTCTTGGTTTAGCAGGTGTCAGCCAACAACTGAATCCACTCGGTTATCCACCTCCAGCTATCTTTTCCTCGGCTAGCCTCGGTTTGGTTCTCTTTTATAAATTCGACGTACATCTCGAAGATGTTTTTCCACTGAAGATCGAGAGTGTAGAAGACAACCTCACCCTTGCTGTTGATTCGTGGAGCCACCTGCATCAAGTTACTCTCGTCGCTTTTGGGAGATGCCACTTCTGGTGACTCATCTTCCAACTTCATGCGATACTGCCGTTCCAGAAATTCTTGCACAATAATCTTTTGGTGGCATGCAATGGCATCCTCCGAACTTTTGCACATCAGACGTAACACTCGAATAAACTTGAGGCTGTTTTCGATTGACATTGGCCCGTGGTTCTTGGCAATGAGCTCGCTGATCGCCTGACTACTGATGATGTTATGAGTTCGATGCTTATTGTTCGACAGGATCTCCCGAATGGTGCCGGTGTCATCATAGTCCAACTCGCTGAGAGTGCGCTTCTCGGCAAAGTCAAAGAGCTCCAGAATATGCCTGCGGCTCATTCGCTCTTTTATGTGCGGATTATTCTGGCAGGCAAGTCGCAACAGTTCGTGAAGCTTATCAAATAACTTTTTGATGTCGTTCTTAGCTGGCCGTGTTGCTGCCTCGATGTTCTCATGACTGCTGTAGAATGCGTGCAAGCACTTGATGATGACATCAATGAAGCCAATGTCGCTCAGAATCATCTGTCGCTGCAGCACTGAAAACTCAGGTGGCTTGCTTGTATCTGAACCCATAGCCTTTTCGAAACTTCGAGTGATATGGGTGAGGATATCCATCGACTCTCGGTACTTAGTTCCCATATCATGCAGCCCAGTGAATTGCTCCAGCCACTTCTCAGTCGTCTCCACTTTCTTAGTGAATTATTCAATCTTCTGCTTTGCTTCTATCAGCTAGTATAGCTCCCTCTTCAGATCAAGCGACACCTTTGCAATTTTGAAGACGAGGATATCTCCCTGTGACTCGTCTTGGATGAAGTCGAGAGAGCGAATGTTGTAGGCACTAAGATGCTTGTCAACGTGCTGCCCTCGAAATGATTTCCCCTTCCCTCGGTTATACTTATCTAATTTTTTATCTCCCAGCCACTCCTTCTGACCCTCCCGACTATAGTTCCCAATCTGGAGAAACTCTCCCGATCGTACAACTTGGTTATTTTGATCATCAGTATCCTGACCAACAAGGGTTGTAAACATTGTGTAAGGCAGAGATATATCCTCGGTTAGGTGCGTAAAGCTCATATCAAAGTGCCCTTCGGTGGTCGGCTTCAGGGATACCTGCCAAAAACAGTTGAAGATCTTGGGTTCCTTCTTGATTGGATAACTGTTGTAGCTCGGTAGGATATCTTTTATGAGAAATTAGAATTCATATGGATCGTGCTCATCCTGCTACTCGTACCTCTCTCCTTTGATTTCGAGTGTGCTCTGGTTTTTTATGTTCTTCCGCACTGTGAGCAGCCCTCCGGACTTGCTGTTGACCAGATACACTAAGTCCTTGTCCCTAATGTTATCGTTTTCGGTGTTCAAATGTGAATCGTAGAAACGGAATCGCCACTTGGTATCTTTGTCGTGGGAACCCATCAGTCGAATTCGAGAATCAAAGTCGACCTCAGTATTCATAAATAGCTCATTGCGGGGACTGTACAGGTGAACGTTGAAGTCAAACTTCACGGGATCGGCAATCTTCTCAAAGCTGCGTGTTGGTTGCATTTGAAACACATATGTAGCCTGTTTCTCCTTATCCTTATCGCCGAGGAGCAGCTTGAAGTATCCACATGAACTCTCAGTACACTCTATGGCCACTGAGAGATATTTACCACTATTGATGTGCTTCAGCAGCACCTAATCGCCGAACCGGACTGTCTTATCGAGTGAACTCTTCATGCTTGCCATGGCGTCGGGGTCTGCTGGGAGCACCTGAAAGAACGAATTATCGAAATTGGCGGGGTTGGATGCTTCAATTGACGGCACCATGAATATGTACTTCTTGTCGAACCGCCTTCCAACGACGAAGAAGGGGTCTGACTTGTCTCCGTTCTTGCTGCTGGAGATCTGCACGATGTGCTCGTACTCCATCTTCTTCTCAGCAAGAAGCATAGTTATTGTTCGGTGTGTTTATAATACACCCTCTCCGCATTCGACATGAGATGCAAATCTCAGAGTTGGCCAATACTCTTCTCAGAAGCCAATGGCCTGAATAGGTGGTATCAATCCAAATTGAGCCCTTGAATTTGGTCTTGGATATCGATGCTCGTACTGACTATCTCGTTGGCAATGACATTGTCCGTGCAAGTCCTGATGATTGCCTAAGTATTTATTTTTAAAAAGGTAACTCCATGGAGGAAAACAGTCTGAAGGACACCATCGGAATCAAATACATAGCTCACTACCGCAGTGACTTCAAGAACTCACTGTTCCTAGGCCCCGAAAAGCAAGAGCGTGAGCCACAGGGAAAAGACAACAAGCTGATCTTCCCAGGGGCTAACAGCATCGTCCTCAATAATCTGTCGGGCAATTATGAAAACGAGCGAGTACAGTCGTTCTTCCACACACTACCAGGATCGCGTGGAATCAACTGCATAGCGCAGAGTCCAAATAAGAAGTTCTTTGCTTGGTCAGAGGAAACTTAAAAGTTACCTGTCATCGTGTTGGTAGACCTCACCACAGGCAAGCGCAAAATGTTCGCTACTGAGACAAAAAACAGAAGGTACATTGCGTTGGCCTTCAATGGTACGGAGGGGTCTGACCCAAGAGTGCTGGTTGCCCTCACAAACGGCCCTGAGTACAGCATAGTGCAGTGGAACTTCGAGAAGAACAAGTTCGTATGCAATGTGATCGACAAGCTGGACAAGCCTGAGAGCAACAAACTTGAGAAGGACAACGGTGCTGCTGGTGAGAAGTACACCGAACTATTCTTCTTCAAGGAGGAGGATTTCATTGTACTCATCGGTCGCGGTACCATCAAAACCTTCAAGTTAGTCAACGATAAAGTTCAGCTAAAGGACTCGCCCTTCGCGAGGAAGGAAATCAACGAAAAGGACTATAATTTCATCTCGCATTGCCTTCTCAAAGATGGCTTACTTATCGGCACAGACAACGGAGAGATCTTCTACTTCACAATCAATTGTGAATTCAAACTTATCCTACAGTCCAGTCCAGGAGAAGGCTTTGCTATTGAAACCATGCTATTCTTGCCCGCTTCGAAAAGCTTTCTCGTTGGTAGCTCCGAAGGGCAGCTGTTCCTGTACGAGAAGGGAGATATCAAGTCTATGTACGTCAGGAGTGATCGCCATCTATCGTTGAAGGACTACAAGGGAAGAATAACAAGTCTGTTGGCTACTCCCAAGGAAGACGAAATCTTTATTGGTTTGCAGCCAGGCATCATACTGAAAGCCTCGATGGAAAAGACTGACCACTTGCACTATGATCACGCTCTGCAGAGCTTCCATACCGATGCCATTACCGGTATGGATGTGTGTCTACGAAAGCCGTTGGTCGCAACTTGCTCACATGACAAGACTGTGAGGGTATGGAACCACGCTGAGCGCAACAATCTCTAAATTTGCAAAGATTTTGAGGAAAAGGCCTTGTCACTGGCTTTTCATCCTTCAGGACTGCACCTGGCTGTCTCCTTTCCTGACAAAATCAAGCTAATTAACATCATAGATAGTGATCTCGTACCCTACAAGGAACTTTCTCAGAAGAACTGCTATGAGGTCAAGTTCAGTAATGGTGGGCACCTCTTCGCAGTGGTCAACAGTCTTATGGTGCAGATATACAACTTTTACACATGCGAGCAGCCACCCAACTATCAGTTCAAGGCCTTGGGAGGGCGTTTCCAGTGTGTCGTTTGGGAGGAAGATGATCTTGGCATCTTTCTTGGTACTTCGGACGGAACTGTACTGTACAACAAATTGGAGGATCCAACAGTCCGACTCACTGTCTTGTCGGTTCCTGGGTTCTCAGTTCGATCCATTTTTAGTGTATTTTCATCAAAGGATGAAAAGCAAGGCACAGTTAACGAGCGGGTGGTATACGCTGCTGGAACCTTTGGAGCGAACTTTGAGCCATAGAGTCGCTGTATTTACGAGATCAAGATAACTCCGAAATCTGATAAGGATAAGGAACGTTCTGAACCAACAAAAGACGAAAGCCGGTATGTCATATCTGCCCCGCACAAAATATTCACGAGCTGCAACATCAGCCGAATCGGCATGCTGAATTCCAAGAAGATATTCTTCTACTGTGCAGATGATAAGGGTGCTCCGGGTTGCATTCGATACTGTCGGTATCCTTTGACAGGGGTCAAGGAAATCGCTGAAATTCAAAGTCATGTGGGGACCATCGGCAAGTTCTCAGTGTGCTACGATGACAACGAAATATTCACTGCTGGAGAAGATGGATCATTTATCATCTACGACGTCAAGGATAAGGATTGTAAAATGAAGACGGAGATACTGGATCCTGCAGAAGAGTTTCTCTTTTCGAAGAAAAAGCTACTCGAGAAGAAGCTGGAACTGGAGAATCTTCGGAGCAAGAACGCAAGAGTCAAAGAGGAGCGATAAGAAGCAGCAACGAAGAGCAAAATGGAGAATAGCAAGCAAATTGCTGACTGGGACCAGCGGATCAAGGAGCGGGCTGACAGCGAACGGAGGAGAATGGATCAATAGATGGATTAAATCGTACGAATCTAGCAGTAACAACAACGAAGACTTGCAGCTCTGGAGCTTGAGCATAAAAATAAGCGAGAGTCAGTGGAGCGAGACTATGCTGAGAAGATACTACTGGAGCAAACTCGAAAGGCATAGCTTGCGAAGACCAAGGAGCTGTAAGCTCGCACTTTCAACGAGATCATTCAGCTGAACAAGTAAAAGCATCACGAGGAGGTTCAACGCCGAACATCAGAGCTGAAGGAGCAACTCAAACGATAGACAGCAGGCAAAGAGCTTCTAGAGATGAAGCTTTCTCAGTTGAAGTCTCGAAACGACCAGGAACAGCTGGGCGCTGAAGCCGCTGCTGAACGTGACATCAAGTAAAAGAAGGAGCAGCATGAAGAGAATATCAAGAAGCTGCAGCAAGAGTATTCCTCCGCTGAATCTCAGAAACTGTCAAAGCGGAACGACCATGACTTCGAATAACGCAAGCTTCTGGAGTAGAAGCAACATCTGAAGAAGTCTCTGTAGCAGATTGAGAAGATCAATCAGACACACGAGTAGCTGCTGCAGGAGAAGCAGAGCCACGCCAAAGAAATCGAAGAGCGGTAGAAGACCATCAAGGATAAGGGTACGAGAATTCAGGAACTCAAGAAAAAGACTCAAGAGTTGGAGAAGTTCAAATTCGTGCTTGACTACAAAATCAAGGAGCTGAAGAGAGAGATAGGCCCACGCGAGGAGGAAATCGCAAAGATGAAGGAACAGATTTCTAACATGAACGCAGAAATCACACATTTCAAAAGGATGAACGCCAACATGACGTTGATAGTGAAGGATCTTGTTTCCAAGAAGAAGGGCATGGAGAACGAGTTGGAGCAGCAGAACCGTGTGGAGATGAGCAACTAGAGTTACATCAAGTCGTTCGAGACCGAGGTATCCGAGATGTACCAGAACACCATAGGGGTATGTTCATTCGTTATTCAGGACTTTAAAAGGCTCAAGGCTAAGATGCTTGACATCTTCCGGAAGTACGTGCAAGACGACGACGATAAGAAGAAGAAAATCGACACGATCGATCAGCAGAAGGAATACATCAAAGAGCGAGCTCATCTGGAGTCCACTGTGAAGGGACTCAAGGATAAGTTCAAGAATAGCATGAAGCTGCATGAAGCAGATCATAAGCGCATTATGGGTCAGAACGAAGACCTTATCAGCGAGATAAACGATTTGAAGCGAGAGAAGAAGAACATGCTGGACGAAGTCAAGAAACGAGAGCAGCAGAAGAAGGTGGTGTAGAACCTCGAGCTGCAAAAGATCGACCTCGCGAAGGAGTCAGAACAGTTAAATGCTCGACTGAAGTCTCTGAAGGTGGAGTACGAACAGCTGCTAAAACACAACAAAAATCGCGAACAAGGCGCTAGACGTTCAGAGGAACAACAGCGTGAAGAGGAAGCCATTTGATGAACCTACGCTCTACGAATATCCTTATTAATAGAATCGTAAATGGAGGAGCACGAACAGAATAAGCACATGGCTTCCTCAACAGCAGTGACGATGGGCGACGAAAACGAAGAAATCTTCGAACCGAAGCTTGAGGAACAGCTCACACAGTCACTCAAGGGAACCAACGAATAGGGCTATAGTCTGCCGTCACCCAGGATACTGCTCGCTCGAGAACAGCAGCTCAGGTTGCAAATTTAGGACCGGCAGGCGTTCAGCGGTGCCCGATGCTTCCTGTACCTGTTCGAGACTCTAGCGATGCTGGTGTACCTTACCAATAGTCTGTTGGAACACGTCAGTTCATGGGAGGAACTAACCATAGTCCTAAGCAGCCTTGGGGTGAGTTTGTATCACTACCGCCGATGCCACTCAATAAGCACCAAAATTCACTCAGCCTCTGTAGTTCGATAGGGAACTATTTCGATCAGCGAGGAGGCAACCTCTGAGCAGGTCTTCTACTGCGGATACTGCAAAGCTTCTAGAGGTCTACGCGTGAAACACTGCGTGAAGTGCGACGCCTGCATTTACAAGTACGATCACCACTGCTTCTGGGTGGGTAACTGCATCGGGGAGCTCAACCAGTTCAATTTCTATAGCTTTCTACTGAGCCAGACTGTTTTCAATTGCGCCATGACAGGAGTGTTCTGGAGGCTGCCTGCCGATACTTTTCTATACTGGCTCTACATGATGCTCATGGTCGTGGCACTCGGATTTGCGGGATTTACAGTAATGACCTACTAACTCAGAGCTTCTTGCTTATCTACCACACCATGCTCATAGCCACCAGCCAAACAACTTGGTAACATGTCCGGCGTCACCGCATTAGCTACCTGAAGGGGCTTCCACGTGGCTGCCACCCATTCTCGCAGGGTCTCATTAAAAATTTCTGGCAGTTCTTCCGGAAGAGACGCTCTTTGACCCACTGGAACATCCCTCCGAACATCGCTGACAGCAAACACTACGATCTGTTTGATAATGAATACTACAGCTGCTGTTGAGCTATTTGAATCATGTTTTCTATGAGGAATAATCGAAGAGTGTCTCTACAAGTGCCCATCCTCCGGAAACCCAGCAGATTTTACACTGTAAGGCACATCGATGAGCAGGAACGAAGGGATTCGATTCGCTCGACCAGCGAAGTCGAAGATCGGCTCTTTATTCGCGAAACTGCAGAGAATATCTGTGAGTTGCGTGCAAAAGCAACCGGCGAGGTGCTTGAATGTTTAGAGCATTTGCAAATACAATTTAATCCCGGCTCTGAATGTTCATCGAGACCGCTAGGGGTTGTGACAGATCACGAACCCAAGCCCAATTGTTTGAAACCCATCCAGGAAGAACCACGACAATACTATCAACCTTCCATATTCCACAGCTAGGAACTGTCAAAGCTGTCCATCTACGACTTTGCAGAAGTTTACAACGACAAGGAGCATCTAAACCAAAAGCAAGAGTTATTGTACTCCACCAAGAAGACCTCACAAACTGTTCACATAACGGCTGACCCCTTCCCCGCTTCACAGTGTCAAAAGATAACAGCGATCGACAGTTCGCTTGAAGAGGAGATAACCCAACAATTACGTTCCAGCGTCAATAAATGCGCCAACCTTCGGATGTCGATGCTTATGGAAAGCATGCAACGATTCAACATCCTTCCAAAGAACTCGTCGTCGGGATTTACCTTCGACTATACTGGGGGTCGTATTGGCATGAAACCACCTTGCCAACGATCCTCCTATATCGGTTCTTCCGTAAAGCTCCATTTCAAGAGATAAGAGGTGAGGACGATCAACGAGACTATCGCAGACGTTGTGAAAAAGAGAAATAGCAGGCAATTTATGGAAGATGGTCTCAATAACGAACTCATTCGTCCGACTATCTAAGTACCTCATTGCAGACTGCTCGTTGAGCAGCTCAAAGCAGCTCTTTACGGACGCACTTCAAACAGTAGTGCAGGCTTCAGTCCATTCAATCCTCCATTTTCCAGGGCCAAGACACCGTTTCGACAAGTAGGTTCCCTTAATGACCCCTCCCATTCTTTTGGCAGTCGGCATCTCCCTCCCTGATCAGCTGTACTCAGTCTCAATAATTATTAACATGGCTGAACACATAAACAAGCTCTTCGTGGCAGTTATCGTGCTGTCGCTATTCACCTACCTCTAGCGTGCTGACTACAACCTTCCTCTGTTCGTATTCACGTTGTTTCTATGGAACCATCCCAAACCGGTAACCAGCATAACCAATACAGAGCCAAAAGTCACGGTTGTGGTACCTCATCCTTTTCTCACTGCTTGTCGACTTCATATGGATCGTCTACTGGAGCTTGTTCTGGAACCGTGAGGACTACAAGGCGAACAACCCAACCCGGATAACTTCCATAACGTCGCTGCTATCGGCACTCAATTTCGTACTGAAGGTACATCTCTAGCGATGCAGCTGATTACTCTGATCTGGTTGTTTGTGAAGGAGCCTGAGTGCAAGCGGGCTGTGCAGAACTTCGGACCCAACCTCAAGTCGGTATTCGTTTACACCCCCGAGCAGGAGATCATCTGACAGCAATGATACCCCGATCGCTATAGACTTCGAACTGTTATTGAAGTTAAATTTGAACGAGTATTGTATGGACAGGTCCGAGGAAGTTGCTTCCATCATAAACAGCATGCTTCCAGAAGTAACAGGTTCGTAATGCAGCTCACCCTCCATGTGCAGGAGTAACAACGCGCCATCGCTAAATAGTCACTCGAAAAAAGGCTTGCGGTAGAGAGGGTTCGAATCAAACAGCGGTTTGACCACAAGATTGAAGAAGAAGCACGTTCAATCAACGAAGAACTTGCAACGAAGGTGATACTCAAGAAGCAGCAAGTGTTCGAAGCGAGAGAGAGATACGAGAGAGCAAGACAAGGACAACCAGAGATAACAATAAGTGAAAATGATAAGCAACATTTCATCGATGGTACTGATTGACTGATGCAGAGACCATCCGTGAAATAACAAGCTCGGGTGTCCTTACCGAAATCCGGGAGGGTATGATGAAAAAGGTCTGGGCTTAACTGGAGAAGCAGTATTAGAAGAAAATGGGGGATGAGCTTGACTGTATTCGACGTGACCTCCAAGCAGCCTACAACGAACGGAAGAAAGCCAAGAAACAGTACTATACTGAAAACATTCAACGCTCAATCAAGTAGAAAATTGAGAAATTGGAGAACGAATACTCAAGCCTCCAAAGTCAGCGAGATTCTATTAAGACCAAGCTCTAGGATTGTCGAGCCGCGAGAGATGCAGCACGTACAAGCTGCGAGCAGATAGCTGAACGATATACCCAACAAATCAGCAGCCTCCGAGACAGTATAAATGCCTCGCGCAGTCAATGACGAGATTTATATCTAATTCCAATTTGTATGTCTCGGAGCAGTGAGACCAGCAATCTGCAGCGAACCAATAGCAAACAGCTATTACTGCCGCCTTAAGATCCGGAGCAAACATACTCCACGATGGATCAGCTCATGGATAAGGTTGGTGGTCAGGGACTCTATCAATGGTACGCCTTTATGGTCTTCAATGCACACTGGTTCGTGCTTGGGTGGTTCCTGCTCGGAATAGGATTCTACTTTGAAGCCAAACCGTTTGACTGCAAGGCTGTCGGAGTTGATTACGATGAAGCTGCATGCCAGGAGTTTGTATGTACATTGTCCGAAGGCGACTGGAAGCATTTCTTACCCAACCCACCGAATACCATGGCCTACGAATGGCCGGAATACTGGATGGTCTGCTCAAACGAATACATCAAATCTATCCTCCAATCTTTAATAGCATTGGGTTCATGCATCGGATTTTTTATCTTTCCCTACTACGCTGACAACAAGGGAAGGAAGATCACTATGGTCGTAGCATGGGGATTCTTCACTGTAGGAGTTGTGTTTACAGCCTTAGCCAACGGTCCGTGGATGGCTGGTATCGGTCAGTTTCTCATGGGGTTCGGCGGCAACGCAGCCATCACGTTAGACTTCTCCTTCATCAACGAACAGTGCAGTGGAAAGGCTCGACAGTACTTCAGTATTGGTGTCCAAATGTTCTTCGCCATTTCAGAGTGTCTCGTTGGATACGTGTTATACTGGATGCAGAACTGGCGCTATACAGTCTACATCATGCTGGGAGCTACTGTGCTGGTGAACATCTCGCACTACTTCCTGATCGAGACACCGAAGTACATGATGTCCAAGGACTTACCCAAGACTGTTGAACTGTTCAACAGAATCGCGAAGATCAATAAACGGCCAGAGGTTACCTACGACGAAGTTCTAGAAGTTTACGAAAAAGAGTAGGTTGTGTCAGGTGGAACCACAAGCCTGATCATGTTATTCAAGTTTGCAAGTCTTCGAGCTAAGACGTTGTCCATGGGAGTCCTTTTCCTTGGCCTGCAAATCATCTACTACTGCACTATCCTCAGCTTAGATTCGCTCGGTTTCGAGAGCTACGAAAATCAGATGGCAATCGGCCTCAGCGAAGCTTTGAGCTACTTGGCTGCTGAATTTACCATCCCTTACCTACCAAGAAAGATGTTCTCATTTATAGGAATGGCCTCCTCAGGGGGTTTCTGTGCCGCTATTGCTATCCTGACGATAATCACCCAATAGCAAGACATCCTTGAACTTGTCTTCCTGTTCCTTATGAGGTTCATCTTGTGTATGTACTGGGCAGTGCTGTACGTCTATCTGGCTGAGTTGTATCCCACCAAAGTCAGAAGTCTGGCCTTCGGATGGGCCGGTGCAATGGGAACAGTCGGTTCCTTTGCAGCACCTTACATCATCCTGATTGCTGACAAAGCCGATCTGAATCGATGGATCATTCCAGCTGCGGCTGGCCTCATCGCAACTATCGGTGTATTCCCACTCCCAGAAACAAAAGGGAAGCCTCTCCAAGAGGAGATATACGAAAAGAAAAAGTCAACCATTCTCAAGAATACATTGAAATCTAACTTAATGTGATGCTTGTATGTTGTGTATATCGATATGAACGACCGACAGATATTCGAGGCATGCTACAAGAAGTGCCTTCCACATGACTACCGTCTGACCACAGCAACACCCCACCATACTCTGTATATATGCTTTGAACACTGCGGTGCAAAGCTGAAGCAGACACAGCGTATGGCTGAGTTGATTGACAAGCTCGAATGATTGTACATAGGCCAAGAAGCGTATCAATATCTCTTGCCTGGAGTAAGTGTCTTCTTCTCTTTCAGGGCCATCTCCACACGTTCACTGAGCTTCTTTGGTTGCAGTTCCTTTTTAGTCTTGCTGCTCGAGTCATTACGGAGAAGTAGTTTCATTGAAGCTAGAATCCTGTCCAGTCTTGTGTTGCAGTTGTTCATATCTGCCAAAATCTCTTGCTGACTTTCTCCAGCAGCCTAGAGATTGAGCAACCGTCTTTCCAGCATCCCATACCTATTCATCAAGCTAACGTCAATTATTTACCTCGAACCTATAATCAATATGAGAAACTTTGCGTGGAGGCTTCGCTACAGCTTCTCTTCAGCGTTGCAAGCCAGACTGGCTACTCAACGCGAGGCTGTGCGTTTCGAGGCTCAAAACATTTCGTGGACTCAGCAAGAGCTCAACTACCATTCCGATGCTGTAGCCAGAGGGCTTCGAGCTCTTGGTCTTCAATCTGGGGATAAACTTATGCTCAAACTCTCTCCTGGACTTCAATCAGAGATCATCACTTCAAGGCTAGCAGCAGCACGTCTGGGTGCTGAAATAGTTCGCTCCAAAGCATCGACATCACAGGACTTCGCCACCGAGTTGCAGGATAAGAAGCCAGCGGGTGTGATCTTCGACCCCACCCTCAAGCTCGGCGAGGGTACGTTGGGTGATCAGCTCTCCCGGCAATTCCCAACACTCAACAAATGTAATTCTTGAAGCTAATCAAGTGCACCTCGGTCAGCCATTCAAGTGCAATCGTAATCCTCAGTTGAAGTTCCTCATCCAGACTGGTCATTACACCATCCCAGGGGTCTATAAATGGCGGGTAGGCACTAGCAAATCTAACACAGAACATATTGAACTATGCTCCGAACGAGTTCAGCCCTTTGGAAAGCAAGGAACTGGAGACATTGGCAATACCCGAATCTGATCAGCCTATCGTTATCGCTGATGCCAATTGCAACAAAGCATTCAAAGCTGGCCTCGCTAACGTGCTCAAGAACGGTAGATACGTGATCTACACTGACAAAGCTCAGCTAAAGAGCATCCTTTAGAAGTTGCCGAGTGCTCAGGTATTCGCCTCCGGCGAGCTGGAAGGACTTCTAGAGAGCGTTACCCTTTTGGTACCGAAGGGTTCAACCATAAACAGCAGTCATCGTAATCGGGTGTAGCTATGATTCGGAGCATGCGGCAGATTTGAATATAATTGAAACTTATGAAAGAAGCCAAGGCGAAGTAGTAGCCAAAGGAAGGCAACAAGGAGGAATAGAAGGCGGCTCGTGCCGGAATCCCAAAGGACTGGATCTGCTCGAACATGCCGCTGACGCTGGACGTTCGTTACTGCGACATGAAAGCAGACATGAAGGAGTACGCACTGCTGATCACGGAATACATCATGTCGCAGATAATTCGCAGCGAGCTGAAGTACTTCAAGGACGCCGCCGAGCACATTAAAAAAGGGTTTGAACAGTAATTCCAAGGAACTTGGCACGTCATCTGCGGCATCAATTTCGGTTCGCACTTCGCCTACTAAAACCACTGCTGCATCCTTCTGTACCGCAGCTCGATCGGTTTCCTTATCTGGAAGTTCGGCTGACCAAATGATGCCACTCCCCTCTAAGTTTAAATAGTAAAGGCCCGGCAAAGGGACTGTTCAGAAAAGACTAATCGAGTTGCCAACACATGTGCATTCTGCAGCTCTTAGTTTTCATCACGGGATGTCCCACTATTTGTTGTTGATTAATAATTAATTGGCGATAGGCCTACGGAGCTCCGTTTGGAAGGCACAGCTTGCCCATCGGGGTATAATCGTATAGGATATAAAATACAACGGTTGGATGTCAGAGGAGTTCACCAAGGAAGTGCTAATCAAAACATCCGACATGTCTCCCGAGATGGAATGTTAGGCTGTGAACATCACCAACCAGGCCATCGAGGAGATTTCGCCGCTCGCAAACGTCAAAGACAACGAGAAGATGAGTAAGATGTCGGCTTACATCAAACGCGAGTTGGACAATCGTTACAGTTCGGGTTGGTTCGTGATCTGCGGACGCAACTACGGTTCGTACGTCTCGCATGAGCTGAACACCTTCATGCATTACTGCTTCGGAGACCTAAATTTCACGATCTTCAAGGCATGCTGATGGTACTTCACGCCTATCTCTTTGGTACTGGTCGTTCACGTTATAAGATGGTTCCGCTGACTTCCAACCTATAACTAATTTGACTTATGCACAACGCAGGAAGTACGTTGCAGGAGAAATCGGTCGACGATGTAGTTTGATACTGATTCAGAGTGGCTCACAAAGCAGCAGGCGCGAGTTCAAACGCTTCCGACCCAAAGAAGTAGACGAGACCAGCCTCCAGAAAAAGAAGCTAAACCTCGAGAATCATCACGGAAATCTTTCGCTGGTTCAGCCCAAGTCAAAGAGCAAGCAGAAAGACATGGGAGATAGCCAGGTTAGCACACCAGTATCATCGTTGGCACGCAACAACAGCCATACAATCTTCCGAAGTAACAAACCATAAGAAAGAAAATCCGAGAAGCCACCACTTGCTCCAAAAAACGTAAGGTTTACCTTTGGCAAACCGGGGGAACTACCAACAAGCGCCAGCCAATTCATCAGCAAGGCAGCTTCGCAGCAGAGCCTTGATGCACCTTCAAACATCGGCTACTCAACGATAACCGACCAGCTGAATCGGAATTTTGGTAGCTAATGGCGCTAACCTGACTCGAATTTACATTCCGAAAAGGGCTTCGAGGTGGAGTCCCGCATAGAAGCTGTTCCCTGTTCCCCGCGTGGTGTTCTTGAACAGAGTCGATAGCGGTAACTACTACTCGAAATCCAAAAATATCGGGCTGCTAGGAAACTCCTTAACTAAAAGATCAGAGATCTCAAGGACCTACAAGGATAGCTCTTGGCCTTTGTTAAAGACAGCCTCTTCAGCTACTAAACAAATATCGCGGAGCTAGCGAGACAGCTCACTGTCAGGTTTGCACGAGACCTAAAGACCTGGCAGGTCCAAACCGAAGCTAAATTACTGAGCAAAGTTACCGTTGAGGCTAATCGCCGCACGGGTCAATAAAACAACCGAACTTTTAATACTGATAGACTATCACCACAGCGTCTGCCGGCTGCGAAACTCGATCATTCAAATATCATGGATAAGCTGGACAAGATCAAGTACAAGCTGGATGAAATGACAAAAATCAAGGAAGACTGTGGTGAGGAATCAACCAGTGCGACGCTCTCATCGATGGAGCAGGGAAGCCGAGACCAGATCCCTCGAAAGCGACTGGCCAGCTAACTCACCAGAGTGACCAGTATCCAGCAATTTAAGCAAGGGGCCCCTGAATGATGCCGATGATTTATCAATGCCCACTAATCAAGTAACAAAGAGCTTTATATGGTCAGTAGAGAGACGACCGCAAAGGGGGCACTGCCCAGCGCACTTGGGAAGGCATTGTTGGCATAACGTCAAGTGGCAACACTATAGCACGATATCTGACATTGCATTGTGACAGTATTTGCAGTTGAGACGATCTCGAGCATCAGCAGTAACGTACTCCAATCTCGATATCTTCAAGCTTGGCGTGTTCTTTCGATGCGTCTCGATTACTTCTGTTGCCCTGACAAATTTGTAAATGCACCATGCGAGTAAGGCCACTGATAAAACTGCAAAGGCTCCCTTAATACCTATTTCGCGGGTCAAGAAATTGCTTTTGTTGCTATAGTAGCTACTGATGGTTGAGGTCGACTGCGCCACGAATTTCGTATCGAGCTTGAAAATATTGTTCAGTTCATCGAAGTGCAGCATGCCGTAGAGAGTTAGCGACACTGGGTTGAGAGTCAGCACCGTTATGGTTGAGGCGGACCCAACTGCAGAGGGGAGAATGGACTAAACCGCAATTTGCCACGGAGTCTTCAAGCGAGTCTCCGGAGCACTCTCTTTGGTGAGGGTTTCTAAATGAAACTGTGTGTCTTCGAACTGGCACATGACCTTGTTGTTCCTAAACACCCCTTTCGAGCGAATAATAGGCAATCCAATTCCAGGCTTGACAACATCGAAGCCCAACTCGCAGATATTGTTCAACTGTACTTTAAAAGGCTGAAAGCTGTGGTTGCGATAGGAGAAGGAACTGTCATCCTCCAACACGACAAGCCTCTGTTTCTATTTCTACATGACTTCGTTCTTGCATTCTTTGAGGGCTAACTCATTCGGCAGGATATCGGCAGATTGGAATGCCGCCCACTCCTTGCTATGTTGCTTATAGGCATTCACTGTTTTGCACAAGCTTGCAACTTGATAGCAGACGTACCCAGCGGGCGCCATTAGAAGCACCTTGTACAGTAAATACACTGTTTCTGGATCCATCCCTTGACTATTATTGAGGACTTTGATAGAGCAACCACCAGTCAACCGATTCGACTGCTTAATAATTTATGAGGCTCCGTGACTGATGAGATGTCTGTTGGCAAGTGCGCCAGTTAAAACCTGTCAAATCTGATTTGGCGTCAATTTGTAATAAACAATAACCGGTGTTCCATCATGAACATGGCAGTGCTGATGGAAAACCGCAAGGAAAATATCTATCGCAGCAACCGCAAGGCCGATATCAATAGACGCCTGAAGTAGCATCGCAAGGCCATTCTGCGAACCATCGATTAAAGGTTGTTGGTTGCTATCAGGAAGAGCTAAACAGACTTGGACGAGGAGACCCTTCTTGAGCTCATTGGATACGCAAATTCCGGCGAAGGGGATGTCATCAAGCAACTCGGCAACATAATCATCGATAACCCACAGCTCGCATCGTATATCGGGGAAAGAGTGTCTCCGTTTCTCAATGATAGCTGGTGGTGGCTCATCCGCACCCTTGCGGTCGCAGGATTCGTCTCCCAACAGCTGCTCGGTCCTTTAATTGACCGGATGAAGGAGCCAAAACGAAATTGCTCAAACTATTGTTTGGAGCATGTAACCTAAACTCTTGCCTTTCTTACTGAACAACCGATATTCTGCAGCGTAGTCGTAAGCCACCCCGAGGCATTGATCGGTTTAGCAGCGCTTATGGAGAGCCCCATAGAATAGATCCGGCGACCAGCTTTCCGCCTTTTTTCAAACCTACTGGTCAACAGCTACGAAGAAGCTAATCAAGTTATCCAATTGCTGGGTCGTAATAGGCTGACTTCTCTAATGAAACTAGGACTACTCAGCGCCGATATAGGGATAAAGCTTGACTGTTGTATGGCGTTGACCAACTTGGCCCTGAACAGTTTTATTACGGAGGAACTCATCGAGCTCATCATCGTTAAATCCTACAACGATAAGTCTAAGGTTCGTCGGGAGTTATCCTACTACCTTCTGGCAGTTGCCAATACCGCGCAGTTCTAGCTTCTGGGCAAGTTTATTGAGGCAGGGTTGGTGTACTCCCTCAAAGAGTTTATGTTCGGAGAAAACAAGTCCGCCTGGAACAACGGTTTCAGCATCGTGCAGACCCTCTTCCGGCGACTTTCTGAAGCGGGATAAAGCAACTCCGCAGACTTGGAGAAGCTCATCGACCTTCTCAAACGATAAAGAATTTTCGACTAAATCAAGGAGAAGCTGAAGATTAATCCAGCATTGAATACTGAGCTGACTCTTATGCAGATCCTCAAGCACCAACTCGCCGAGAATTGATTCTGTCGCTTCCTAACCTTTCTCATGGTGTTGCGTAAATACGTAGCAGACCGTTGGTGCAGAGCTGCCAGTATCGTCATTTCATAGTTAAATTTAGATATTATGTACCGACTGCAGGCCGTCAACAAGGGACTGGCTCGTCTCTACAGGAGTTTTTCCGAAGTAGCCAAGTTCCGCCACAACTTTTTGTCTCCCGGCAACGTTGTGTTCCTCTAGCAGGAGCATGCACGGTGGCTTCAAGACAAGAACAGCGTCTCCCGCAGCTTCCAGACCTATTTTGAGCAAGTCGAAAGGGGAGTTGACTTGGAGGAAGCCTTTGTGGAGCCTCCTGCCCCTGGAGAGAAGGTTGATTTACAACCAGCCCGTCAGGTACTGATTGCGTATGAGCATAGGAAAATCATGCAGTTTCCAAAGCACTTAGACTGCGTATGCTTGTCGATGCATACCGCCTCTATGGCCATCAGTTCGCAGATGTGGATCCCTTGCGTTATCCTTCTTAGAAGCACGGAGCCCAAGAGCGAAAAGTATTGGACTACGCTTCATATGGATTCTCTGAAGCAGATCTCGACCAGGAAATCATTACTGCAGATGGTGCTAGCGGAATTGCTGATAAGTTGCCAAAGAAGTGGACACTGCGAAACATTATCGAGTACCTCGAAAAAGTGTATTGCGGGAAGGTCGGCTTCGAATGTATGCACATGCTCAATCGAGCTGAAAGAAATTTTCTGAGAGAACGATTCGAGGATTTGGACAAATTTGAGCCATCGAAGAAGGCCAAATTGTAAACATTCCATAAACTGCTGCAGGACAACTGCTTCAACGAAATTCTCGAGAAGCGATTCGGGTCGAGCAAACGATTTGGCGACTAAGGTACCCAACTTGAGATGTGTAGGATTGAATTCGACGATTAGCGGCCTGTCTGAGATTCTTCAAGTTGCTGCTCGGAAGGGATGCTAGTTTATTGTGCTAGGTATGGCACATCGAGGTCGGCTATCCACACTACATTGCGTCTTGGACAAACCTGGAGAGATAATGTTCCAGGAGTTCCTCGAGCATAAGAAGCATTCTTCACACCCAGAGCATTCAGGAGATGTTAAGTATCATTTGGGAGTCACAGCAGTCAAGGAGATCGACGGCAAGAAAGTCACTTTTTCGATTGTACCAAACCCATCGCACCTGGAAGCCGTTGACCCGTTGGTATATGGCAGAGTCAGGGCCATTCAAGACAAGATAGATGAGAAGCCTTTTAACAAGGCTGTTGGAATCATTATTCATGGAGATGCTGCTGTTGCTGGCCAGGGCGTTGTGTACGAGTCAATTGAAATGCAAGATTTAAAGGATTATACAACGGGCGGCATCATCCACATTGTGATGAACAACCAAATAGGCTTTACGACTGATCCGCATCAAGCCCGTTCGACCTACTATTGCACAGAAGTAGCTAAAGTGGTTGGGGCACCTGTCTTCCATGTCAACGCCGACGAACCTCACCTCGTGGACAAGTGCATGGAAATAGCATACGAATACAGACACAAGTTCAACAAAGACATCTTCATCGATATCGTGGGCTATCGCAAGTACGGTCATAACTAGCTTGACCAACCTACCTTCACCCAGCCACTGATGTACGAAAAGGTCAAAAATATGAAGCCAGTCTTCGAAAAGTATTGTCAGAAGCTCATTGACCAGGGAGTTATCTCAGAAGCAGAGGTCAAGGAAGCCAAGAACCAACTTCTCCATAAGTATGAGGAAGCCTACAAGAATGCACTAAACAACACAGTCAAAAACAAGTGGCAACCGGGAGATTGGGAGGAACACTACCCCATCAAACCATGCAAAGAGGTGAAAACAGGAGTCAGTAAACAGCTGCTACAAGAGCTGTTTCCACATTTAAGCACATGGCCCAGCGATTTCAATGTGCATCAAACAATCCAAAAGATCTACGAAGAAAGGAAGACTAACTTCCAAAACAATCAGGGCCTCGATATGGCAACCATGGAAAGCTTGGCGTTCGCAACCCTCCTCAAGGAAGGTTATGGAATCCGACTATCAGGGCAGGATGTCGAAAGAGGGACATTCTCCCATCGCCATGCCCTCCTTTCTGACCAGAAAAATGACCGTCCCAAACACTTCTTCCTGAAGTCAATTAGTCCAAACGTAGACATCTGCAACAGCCACCTCAGCGAGTTTGGAGTGTTAGGCTTTGAGTATGGCTACTCCATCACCAACCTCAACAGTTTGGTCATCTGGGAAGCACAGTTCGGAGACTTTGCGAACGGTGCACAGATCATCATTGATAACTTCATTGTGAGTGCAGAGACCAAGTGGGAGCAAAGTAGCGGCATAGTCCTGAACCTACCGCACGGGATGGATGGTCAGGGACCCGAACATAGCTCAGGTCGCATCGAACGCTTCTTGGAAATGAGTGATGACAATACTGAAGTTGATCTTACAACTACCTACCAGGAACAGCTGTAAAAGAAGAACATTCAGGTTGTGGTATGTTCCACGACTGCAAACTACTTCCACGTGTTGCGCCGACAGATGAAGCGAGAGTATCGCAAACCACTAATACTGTTCAACTCGAAGAAGCTGCTGAAGAGCAAACCAGTAAGCCGATAGTAATTCAGGCAAGCTCCAAGCTGTAGGAAATTCAAGAAGGCACTGAATTCACCCCAGTTTATGACGAGGTTTCCACTTCGGTGCTGCCTGCTGACCAGATCAAGCATGTCATTCTCTGCTATGGGCAGTTTTTCTACGATCTCAAGGACAAGCGTGATGAGCTCAAGCGTAACGTAAGTCTTTAGGTGAGCTTAGGACACAGTCATTGTGAGAATCGAGCAACTCGCCCCACTTCCCCACAATCAGCTTGGTAAGGTGTTAGCCAAATATAAAAATGCACGGGTTACCTTCGCACAGGAAGAGCACTAAAACCAAGGAGCTTGGAACTATGTGAGATCCCGTCTGAACAACATTCTCAAGAAGCAGTTTGGGAAGAGCACTCTGATGTACGAGGGTAGGAGGCCACTGGCAGCATCCGCTGGAGGAACTCTGAAACGCCACAAGCAAGAAACCGAAGAAATTCTAGCGAGAGTCTTCAAGGAATGAGCCTGATTGGCCTCGAAACAGCATTAATAAAGTGTATTATTCAGAACTTACGAAGTCGCATGGGGAATAGTTCGGATGCAGTGGTGTTGCGACAGATACGCATTGATCGCGAGCAGTACAGCTACCACCACGAAATGAACCACCCTTTATTTGGCAGGTGTAGGTACTTCCATTGCAACGAGAGCAACCAATGGCTCAGCTCGAAGTTGCTCCAGTTTTCTAATCGGGACGAATCCTCGCTCGTGCTGCTTCGCCTTCACTAGTCAATCGAGCATCCCAACAGCGATATGCTCAAAGTCAAGCACGCCACCCCAGTAGAGGAGGATAGTTCATGCTCATCAATGTCCAGCAAAATCATGGTTTGGTTCGAGCCTAGCGATGGCACTTTGGAGTCCAGAGTGTTGGAATGCATCAACCTCTGCCAGCCTTTCACTGAATCCTTCAGTAGAGCACCGGCTTAGCGTAGTTTGGAATGTCGCCCTGCACCTTGCATCGGCGCTTAAAAGCCTGCATCAAAGGAATCGTTTTCACGGGCACGTTACACCTCGCAACATGCTATTCAGTTCCAAGAAGGAGCCAAGGCTGAATGATGTAATCCTTTCCAATTACTTTTCAAGCGAAGCAACCATGGAGACGACGGAAGGCAAAAGGAAGAAGCTTTTGTAGCCCATGCTACCAGTGCAAATGAGGTGCCTCAGAAGTGGCGCAACTCAGATTCAAGATTTGAATGCTTACTCTGGTGACATCTACTGCCTTGGACTTGTGCTTTACGAAATGGTGACTCTGTAAAGCCCCTTGCTCTACTACTCCTTTGATGAGAACAAGATTGATCTTTGGCAGATACAGGACAATATTCGCCAAAAGAATGGGTTTTACACCTCACGACTGCTGAACTTTGTGAATTCGATGCTAGTATCCACAGACCGCGATCGACCGACGGCTCAGTAAATCTGGTAGGACATTGTTCATCCCACGAAGTCAGCCAGCTCGAGGAAATCAGCGCAATCTCAAGCAACAGAAGAGATAAGACATCTTGAGTGATAATCATCGTTTATCCAATCCATCAATGTAGGTGCATCTACGTCACCTTGCCTGTGACTAGGGATGGCTTGTGTTTTGCGAAGCCATATCCAAGCAGGTTTTTCATGCTTCCCGTAGTTGATTTGTAGTGTGTTTGCTCTGGGTTCGGTGATGATGTCACGTGCTGTAGAATGTAGCCACTGTTCTTATTGTGATAGTGCTTCACGAAAGGCTTCACATGACGTTCACTTGGAAGGAGGTACTTCCTATCACAAAGTTAGTGGGTCTCAGACGAGATGTGCTGGGGCATCGATACTTTGGGTTGGGTAAGCTGCACTGTAGACTGGCTAATCGGATTCTTGCGATATTTGGCATAGTAGCCAGGAGTGGTCTTCTTTTGAGTGCCAGTAACCTTTGGAGTTCCACTAAAGTGCCATCCCTTTCCGAACGGAAGCTCTATTGATGATTGTGCGAGATCTTGATAGGGTCCTGTGCCTTTCTTCCTGAAGGTATTCTGAAAGTTATCGTATGACCTCGCTAGCCTGCCTGCTGCTCTGTCACTGAGCATGGCTGATGAAGTATGAGATGTTTGGTCGGCATCGCTGGTAAACTTGCGTCCTGTACGCTTGGAGATCTCGTGCTTCGTGGATTTTTGGTTCGTTCCCAGCATTTATTAATTTTATTCAACAGTCATGAATCTCCTTCTGAAGGACACCTACTAAAAGAGAACTTTCATTTAACTTGGCTGACATCGGGCATATTTTATAATAGACTGATGTCAGACCTCAAGCCGAAGCCAACCCCTTTGAAATTCAAAGGTCATAAACCGCTTACCCAGCCCAAAAGACGCTTCTACTCGGACCTTGTAGCTGAGGACAACGACAAGAAGCAGCCTACTCAAACCTCCGATAAGAAATTACCAGAGGAAACGGATTCCCCAAAGCTGAAGGGCTCACCAACGAAGAAAGTGAAGGTCGACAGCAGCCAAACTAATGTTCTGCTTGCAGTGAAGAGTGACAAGACAGCAGCTGAGATGTCGTTTGACTTAATCAAGCGGAAGCGAATCATGGAACGGATTGATGACAAGATGAGGCTGAGCCACCGCGAGAAACTGGACAAGTACAACCGTTCCCTGAACAAGCTGCCAGAGCACTACGACATCCACAAGATTGGCGAGAAGATTCAGAAAGGCTACTGAAAGCGGCGGCACGCACGTGATTTTAAGTGCCAGCTAAGCACGTTCTCGCTATAATTTAATCTGACATGACCAGCGAAGTCAACAAGTACGTAGAGGACCTGAAGACCTTCGCGAAGGAGAGCGAGATGTTCCTGGTGAGGTGCGAGAAGCCTGACCGTAAACGTACAACAGTGAACTAAAGCAGAGTTCCTGAAGATTGCATCATCGTGCGCAATTGGCTTCGGAGTCATGGGCGCCATCGGCTACGTCATCAAGCTGCTCTTCATTCCCATCAACAACATCATATTGTCATGAGCAGCGCTGATATGCATGCGTTCTCCTATGTTCGCCCAAATGGAAATTCTTTAAAGCAACATATAAGGCAGGCATGCTGCCAGTCAGCTACTCTCATCGGCCTCCTCTCCGAAGCTGCATATCGACTGGTTCGTTTGCAGGTTGGGCATCTCCCGTACAGTCTGGAACATATTCGGGAGACTCTGTTGCTGTAGTTCCCTCATAGATAGAAGCTGATTGATCCCACAAGACTTGGTGACTTTCCCTGTGAGCTCCATGATCCTCTGCATTTAGCTCTGCAGTTCGGGATGAAGGTGGCCAAGCCGAACGATTTAGTCTGCGAGTTAGCCAATACTTTTGAGAACTGGAGTGGTTACGAGCTATTCCTTGCTCTCAGCAACCGGCTGCTTCTGTTACTCTTGAAAGCTATTATTACTGGTTTCTTCGGTAGGATTCTTGCCGACTTTCCGGTTTCGTTTGATCTTCATAAGAGATTCGCTGAATGAAGCGATGAGTACGCGTCGCCCTTTTGAAAGTATTGGTTGCGAAAGAAAAGGCTATTCCGATGAGTCAGTCGGTTGTGCTTCGTGAACCCGTACATATTGAGCTGCCTCACAAAGGATTAGCACTTTCCATGACGGAAGTACTGTGGCAGCACGACTTCCTCTAACCGCTGGCAGTTTTTTATCTGCACCTCCGAGTTATCCTCGCTCCAACAGATGATCTTGAAGTACTAGTTGTGCTGAATTGCCTATCAAAATACTTCCAGAATCGTGTATAGCTTGACGATGAAGTCTGGAACCGTCTTCGATTGGCCCATTCGCTAAAGATTTGCAAGGAATTGAGACGCCGTCATTACCGAGCTATCACTGCCTACAGTATAATATTTTATCGATTCGGAAGTATTACTGCCCGCCATGATTGCACTGTCTTCAGTTATTCTAGGTGGGTTCTCCACGAAACAGCCTCCTCTCTTCTCTTAAATTGCTGTTTGCATGGCAACAATGGTCGTGGCTGGTGTTCAGCAACCTAACTATAATAGCCTTGTGAACTCCAGAGAATATCTACAATAATATCACAGCTCGCAAAATAATCTGTCAAAATACCTTATAACGCTGAGCGCATGCCTGTCAGTAACTTTGAGGGGTATCCTCCGTGCCTGCTCGCCAATAATTTATATTAATAAAACTACTCTTAAATTAATCCGGGTCGTTTAACTTTAATATTTATTTTCCGCAGCAGGACGCTCCCTCTCGTACAATGATGAACGAGAATGCCTTAGGTGAGTCCATGAACCAGTCAAGGTTCTGGAACATCGATCGATGCATACTTGGCGGCAAGGCTGCCTCGGATTCGCCTACCTAGCCATCTGAGAAGACTCGCAAACGCAACAAAGAGAATCTCGCCGACCGGTTCATACCGTCGAAGATTAGCAGCAACGCCTACAACCTGTTTGTGCCCGATCGGTCCAAGAAGTAAGAGGAACCAGGCCACATGCTAAAATCTCAGCGAATCGATACGTACGAGGCGCTGCTTTCGCAGCAGATCCTGGGCGAACCGCTCAAGAACAACCCGTACACTAAAAAGATCATGCACTTCAACCAGGAGAACTCGAGCATCAAGGAGAATAGCTTTTTGAAGTCGGCGACCGCTGTCAAAGAGACCAAGACTCGCAAAATTCAGAAGCACGCCTACAAAACCCTTTAGGCTCCAAGCCTCCAGGACGACTTTTACTTAAATCTGCTCGATTGGTCGCCGCATAACAATATCGCAGTGGGGCTCGAATCCTCTGTGTACCTCTGGTCTGGGTGTTCATCCAAAGTTGTCCAGCTCTACGAGACGGAGGATATCAGCGACTACATATGCTCAGTTGCTTTCTCTCCGAACAATCCTAACCACATTTCCATCGGCAATACGATGGGGCAGATCCGACTATTTGACATTACAAAGAAAAAATCTTTACAGGTATTGTATGGGCACTCTGGAAGGGTGGGAAGTCTCAACTGGAACGCAAACGGAGCAGTGCTTGCAAGCGGAGCAAGGGATGGAGAAGTTGGGGTTTGGGACTGTCGCAAACCTGAGATTATTGAGAAATACAAAGCACATAGCCAAGAGATCTGTGGACTTAAATGGAGCAACGATGGCTCCTATATTGCTTCAGGAGGCAACGATAACAAGCTTGTTGTCTACTCCATGAAGAATTCAAGAGAGCTTGTCAAGTTCCATGAACACAAGGCCGCAGTTAAGGCTATCGGCTGGTGTCCTGAGAACACAGGGATGCTGGCTTCCGGTGGAGGAACAGCGGATAGACACATCAGGTTTTTCTCAACCCATAGCCTCTCTCAAACACACTGCTTAGACACAGGTATTCAACCAATGTAATTTAGGTTCTCAAGTTTGTAATCTCATCTTTTCAAAGGTGTCAAACGAAATGGTCTCGACACACGGCTACAGTCTAAACCAGATCAACGTTTGGTCTACCAAATCGAACTGGGAGGACAGTGGTGTCGAAAAGATTGCAACACTGACAGGTCATACCTACCGAGTGCTGTACCTTGCAGGTAGTCCTGATGGATGCAGCGTACTCACCGGCGCAGGCGATGAAACCCTCAGGTTTTGGAATGTTTTCGATCGGGGAGAGTTGTGCCGTACTGAGTCGTTGAGTTTCAGCGCAGACTTAAGGTGACTTTCCAAAAGTGTATATATGGTATCACAGTGTTAAGAGTGCGATGACTCGATGCAGTACAGCCTTGGAGAGCTATTCGCTGCTGAGCTGGAAAAGATTGCCTTAGCGATCGTAGATGTAGGTGCCCTAATCGGCATCCTTGAGGTAGCCTGTCTGGTCTATTTCGCAGCTGAGTGGTAATGGCTTTCTGCTCGCCTTGAGGGTGTCTGAATAGGTTGACTGAATACCTTTCAATTGTGATAGCTTTGCTGGAAGATCCTACCTCCGCTTCTTTTGCAACGTAGATTGTGTTGATTTTGGTTGCTCTTATTGTTCTAATTTGATGGTGGACTGCCGATAGTAGAACCCGCTGGCATTGCTATCTTAATCCGAAGACTCTTTTTTGTTGCTGCCACGGTTCCTGGACTGGCTGGACTGCAATCTGGCTTCGGACTTGAAAGAGACTGAGTTGGCGACAGAGCTACCTTTCGATGATTGCATGTTCAGAGACGGTTCAATGCACTTGATGGACTGGGTTCTGCTTAACTGGATGGTGCTCTCGAGTGGCACTTGCTCCGGTACAGAATTGTGGTGCGTGAGCTTGAGACTGAGCTGAGAAAGGTTGGCTTAAAGTTGCTTATTGCTGCACTCCAGGGAGTTTTTATGGTCGTTAAGAGTTGCAATCTTTGCTTCAAGATCATTTACATGCTGTTCACTGGTAAATAGCTTTTTCTGGAGGTCCTTCACAGACTCAACTAGTTGACTATTGACGAGCTCGAAGTTCTGCAGACTTGATCGTAGCGTCGTTATCTTCTCAGATTATTTGTTCAATTAAGGGTGCTTGAGCTTTAGCTCTCCTCTTAGCTACCCATTCTGTCGAGTCGATTCTTCGAGGTTCGCAGATGTCCGTCTCACTGTTGTTTGCAGCTACAAGTTTCTCGCTTATAGCTCTTTCAATTGAACTGTCTTTTCTTTCAACTATCTCTCAATCGATTCTGCTGTCTTCACGATCTCCGTATATCTTGACTCCAGTAAACTATTGTTCTTTAGGCACTCCTCCAGCTTGGTAGTGGTCTGCTGCAAAGCAACTTCCATAGGTTCGTGCAATCCCTTCAGTTGGGTATACTGTTCACTTAGCTTCTGAAGTTCTCTCTGGGCTGCCTAGTACTTGGCTTCAGTACTCTCAAGTTTGCTCGTCAGGCGAGCCTGGTTATTTTGGAGAGACTGGACAACATTGTCCTCGCTGAGATGTTTCATGGAAAGGATATTCAGGGACTGACTGTATTCCTTCAATAGTTTCGTCATAGTCTCCATATCGAGCTTGCTCTTATATTCGATCTCGTCGAGCCGTTGTCTGACAGATTCAGCTGCATCTCGAATTGGAGTTAGCTTAGTGGTATCTATCGACGAAAGTGTAGTCGAATTCAAACCTTTACCAAGCCTGTCAAACGCTTCTTTGAGTTCTTTGCTAGTTTCTGCCAACGACCTATCCAGACGCTGCATACTCGATTTAGAAGCTGTCTCTAACCCGCTCTGCTGTGCCTTCAGCTTATCAAGTTCACTCTCCATCAGCTGCATTACCTTCTCCTTTTCAGAAACAGATTTTTCTAGCTTCTCTTTGAGTTTTTGGAGCTGATGCTGCAGAACGCTGGTGAGTTCGTTTCGGATTTCCTGAAGTTTACTGGTCATCCCGTGCACCTTATCATTTTGACTCCGTAACTGTTGTGACTGCGATTCATGAGATTCCACCACCAGCCTGATCTTGTTTTCGATGTCGCGAACTCTGCCAGCAACGTACTCAAAGCTACGATCGATTTCCTGTCTCGTACTTGAACTAATCGACTGCAACTTCGACCGTTCATGGCGATACACCTCGGCAAGGGTCTTATCCATCAAAGCCTTGTGCTGGGCTGCCTGCTCCTTGAGCATTTGCTCGAAGTTAACCTTCGCACGGGCGAGTTCCTCATTCTTTGTATTGAGGTCAGTTTCTTGTGATCTCAGACGATGCTCCAATTTGGCCAGCTCACTCACTTTAATAACTCAAATTCTTACTGGCTGGTCCGCAGAGTTTCCTCGGCCACGCGTTCGTTGAATCGGATCGCCGCAATTTCAAGCTGTTGGTTTATGAGTTCATTCAAAGTGAATCGGAAGGGCTAGGTGGTGGGCTGGATCTATTTCGTGCGTTCGCAGCTTATTGTGCTGTTATCTCTATCCACTGATTTCACGGTAAAACGCTGGTGGATGACTCTTTCAGGTGTCTCGGGCCGGGTGAGTTGGTCTCGCAGCACTATTCGCTGCACCGGTGGTAGTTGCTGCACGTTTGGAGTGTTGAGCCGAACGAACGTTACGTTGGGTCGAGCTTGACCTGACCCCAACGTGATTCTTTGTGCGTTAAGCGATGATGTGGAGCCAGAAGAATTCAATGTGGGTGGATTAAGCACTCTCGAACTCTGCTGCCTAAGCTAAGCTGGTTTACGTACTGCTAGCTGCCGCTATTGAGGAGGTTAGTGGTAGCTGTGGTGGAAGCCATATCCTTCGAGCTGGATCGCGTGAGCGTCAGATGAATTCCATGGTGTGCGACTGCGGTCGTAGCTGTTGGCAACCTGGCGCGGTCCTCCGGTCTCACTCCCTCCTGCGGTACCTCCGGAATCATCGAATCCCTGTTCATTTAAATTTCCCAACCAACAATTAAACTATTGTAGCCAACGAGGTCACTTCTTCTTCTTGTCGTCCTTCTTCTCCTCCTTCTTCTCTTCTTTCTTTTCTTCCTAGTCACGCTTGTTAATAAACAGGAGGGTGTGCAGTGCCAGGACGCTTCGGGCCATTGCGCAGACGTAAATCGAAAACATGAGATCGTTGTTCTTGGCTGAGTAAGCATGTAGCAGCTCCTCGCTATTTAAGTTGGGCAGCAGATTCACAATTTCCTGAATAGCATAAAGACTAACCTGCAGCACTCCCATCACCTTGTTATTCACTGGCATTTTTCCCTCCCGCACCTTGGCCAAATAGTTTCGAATTCCTTCAATTTTGCCACTCAGACCCTTAAGTGCCTGCACCTTTGAGTGAATGTTGCTCTCGATTGAGTTCAGAGAGATGTCCTTGATTTCTCTCAGCAGGTGTTCCACACCTATCTCTTCGGGTTCGTAGGCTGCCACCGAACTTTCAATATGGAAGAACGACTTGATCACCGAACCCTACCTACCGATCTCCTCTTGGGCGATGTAGGCTTCTGTCGGCAAGTCGATTTCGTTTTGATGTTCTACGTCCACGACGATAAAGACGGGCGTGGGATTGTACTTGCGGAAGAGCTCGTTGATGAGGATATCCTGAGACTTAAACTTGCCACCAGTGGCATACCACCCCACAAATCGCTCCTTAGCGTTGATCTGAGACTCAACATTGCTGTACCTTCTTGAACATGTCAAACATGGTCTCGTGGTAAAGATGGTCGAGGTACCAAATGTTCGGCTCGTTTGGGTCCTCTTCGTACACCACGGCATAGCTGTTGGTGATTTCGACTACGTTGTCAACTTGTTCGCCTTGAGTAGATCAAGGTCTTACCTAGCAGCGCTCCGACAACCCGCTTGTCTCGTTTGGTGATGTTCACTCGGTTGAAGTGGTCGACAATGGACAGCAGCACCAGTGGGTGAATGTTTGCTTTAGTGGGCCTTGATGACATGCCTGCGATTTAAATTATTTTTAAATGATATCGATGGTCCAGTCACAGTATGGGGATGCTGCCATTCCAATCAACCGAACGTCTTCCCCACTTCGTCAGCAGAACTTGCTAAATCATTGGAAGATCCTTCAGTCGTGGAGGTGGGTCGTTGGCGTTCTTCGGTGGAGTCAATGTCATCACAATCCTGTCTTTACAGTTGTACAGACCATCGAAGTACACCAAATCAAACTGTTCAGTTGAACTGTCGGAACTTATGAGATGATGGGTGCCGAAGACCACATGATAGTGAAACTCCTTGCAGATCACCCAGATTGGCAGGGAAGGGTTTTTAAGGTTTCTCCCAACCTCGATGTAGCCAAGGGATTCAAAAATCGTGAGGAATCCGAATTCCTGCGGTTATGCGATGCCCTTAAGCACCATCTTGTCTGTACCGTCCCCAAACACTTTTTCCCCGTCAAAGCAGTTTGTGGTTGCTCTGCCTGTGAGGAATAGATTCACTAGCTCTTGATTGCAATGCCCATGGTTACCGATTAGCGGTGACAGACTGCTATCCATTTCCTTTTCTATCTCTTCGAACCCTTTAGTGAGGATGCAGCTGTAGAGGAGCAGCGTATAGCCATGGTTCGCCCTTCCCATGAAGCTTGTCTTGTATTGAAATAGCTGCTCAAAGAGATGCTCTAAGTTTTTAATTGGCACTGTAAGCAACTCGAGATTCTCAACAGATACAGGTTCGTTCGAATAAACTGTAGCGACCGTTGGCAGAGCTATCACCACCTTGGTTTGATTCATTTTCAAGAGCAGTTAGGCAGCTGCGGCAAACAAGCAGTTTTATCGGATCTCCAATGAAGCCGATTTATTCGGACAGAGGTACAGTAGATGTTTCAAGTAGTAGCATTGCAAAGCAGCAACTAGTCCACAAGGCCCTCCTTCGAGTTGCTCCAGCCCATAGTATGTGGTTTCGTATGGTGAGAGCAACAGGCCTTGGCACCATGCTTTGGGTAGTCCCTTGGACTGTCCCTGAAATAGAATCTTTCGGAGTCTCGAACTTTGTTCATAGCTGATCGGTTTCTCCTTCTTCTTTGCGTTCGCTCTTAACGGCTGTTGGGGTCTCTTATAAGACAGTTCGGTTATGAGAGGTTAGCGTGTCACCATACTGTTCAGATCAATCTTGGAGTAGACATACTTCTCTTTGGGCTGGAGCTGCATCGGTTCTGTGAACTTACTGAATATTTCATGCTATTTCTTTTCATCTTCGGCTGATTGTTGCTTTCGCTTGCCGAACATCATCATCTTCCTTTCGGGTGGTTGCACTATGGGTTACTGCTGGTGTTCAGTTGCAGAATGCACCTTGGCTTATGGTTGGAGTCCCTTTGGATAGGCCTATTCGAGTTCTGCTGGCTTCTTCTTCTGTGGTTCCGGCTGATTGCTGAGTCTGCTCAATGTGGGTTTTGGTAGTTCAAACTTTTACGGCTCCGGTGGGGCATTCAATTCAGGTAAAGGTTCCCTTGGTGGTTCATCCTTTTTCTTAATGTTTGAATCGGCTGCGATCTCTCTGTTTTATGTAAACGCCCTGTCCTCGGTCGGTTTGGAGGTTGTATCACCGTTACCTTGCCTAAGTATGTCTTTGTCTTCTGTTGTTACTGATGCATCTCCCTTCGGCTCCTTCTTATTCAAGCGTCTCATTGCCGTTACCCTGGAGGGTAAAAACTCCTCTTCGAACATTGGTTTTGGCTCTTGCTTCCTCTCAATAGTGATGGGATGACCCTATACCCAGTTCTCCTTACTCCGAATTTCGGGGGTGATGTCTGGCTTGCTCAGAATATTTCCTGCTTCGGAATCAACCTTCTCTAGGTGATTCTCTTTCTGCCTTCCGGCATACTTGTTCTTGAGGTAGCTAATGAGTATCTCAGCAAGTGACTTAAATGGCTTATCGAGCTTTTTATTCTGAGCGATGAGATACTCCATGCATAGGCTGCGGATCAGCGTAGCCTTTGATATCTTCAGCGATGAGCGAATGTCCTAGCTTTAGAAGGCTTCGTAGGTCTTACCGAAGCGATTCTGGATGAGAAACTAGCGAAAGAAGGCGCGTGTGAGATCTTCGACGGAGTAGTCCTCGAGCATCAGAGGAACTTCGACGACGTTGGGAAAATATACTATTGAAGGCATGGCTGACGACAGCCTGCAATTTTCCTGTATGAATAACACGTCACCTTCTAAGTGAAAGCCATGACTGCTTAATACATTTAAATTCGTGCGACTGGCTCAACTTCTGTTGCGACGTTTTTGAGCCGTCTGCGTTTTTGGTTTGGTCACTGCGGCAACGAACGCGACACCAAGAAGTCGACAGTATCACTATTTCTTTTGTTTCTTCTCCGGTTTTTCCTCATCCAAGACTTATCGGTTGTCGAGCTCACGCTTCAGGCTTTTCGTTTGCTCGATGCGTGGCTTCTTCCTTGGAGGGTCTTCCGGCTGGTGATGCTGTCGGGCACGTTTTGGAGATGATTTAGAGCGTTCCGATGTGGTTGCCTTTCCTTTTCTACTAGCATGTTCGAGATGACGTCTTCTCAGCAAAGATCCTTCGCTTTCGTTTGAGTCGCTGGACGAATTGTTGAGATCAATGCCGAACATCATCGAATTGTTATGGATCACGTCTAGGAAGAACTCGGGAATCTGTTCGGTTTGATGTTGTCCGAAGTACTTCAAGAGGCACATTACCAGTTCGCCCTCACTTGCTTCCAAGTTAAGGGAGTCCTTAAGCTTATAGAGAAGGGTAGTGTTGCCGAGCTGCAGCCAATCCATCTGGCAGGGAACGTTTAGAAACCCATCAAAGATAATATCATTGACCTAGCATGCTGAGTAACCGTAGGACACCAGGCGGCGTCGCAGCAGCCTAATTTTTTGGATAAGAAGAGCCAGTCCACCATCGAGCTCCATGTCAGGCAGCGGGTTCATGTTTTATAATATACTCAGGGAATAGCGCCACCCAATGAAGCAAAGTCATATTCCTTCGACCACAGAGTCTTCGAGAGTGTCTTGAACCTTTCTGTTGAGGTCTTCGTAGGGATTTTCTTGGATTCCAGTGTAGCGTAGCTTCTTGGTCTCGGAGCTACTGCTCTTGGAATAGTCGTTGATCTTGTAGTACAGCTTGATGGTTTCCACGAGGTTACCTACTGGTCGGTAACACACGATGAAAAGACAGCCTCACTTTAAAAACGTCGGTACCGCTCAGGAAGATGAAGGTGAGGATTCGAATTAGAGTGACAATTCCAAAGAGCCGTTCCTGGAAAGTCACTCGACGATCGGCAACACCGATACGGTTATGCTGGTAATCCAGCACTGTGAAGTATTTAGCAAATAGAGGCTCTCCGAACACAATGAAGTCTGTTTCGGATTGGCGAAGTAACATCGATTTGCTGCTTCCGCTCTTTGATCTCTCAAGTTCGTCCAGTGTAAATGACAGCTTGGTCTCACCAATCTCAAAGATCACCAGTTTGTTGCTCCACTTTTTTGAATTCGTTATGGAACACTCCAAAAAAGTGTTGTTACTTACGTGGCACTTTGCCACATCGGATAGGTGCTTGATCAACGCTGTTAGATACTTCTCCGGCAGGGATATGTAGCTAGCACTGAGAGTCAACAAAGCTTCTGCTGAACATTCAAATGAATCTACCTTCTCACTTCCTTCAGTTTAGATAGTGATTTGATCGATCTGCGGATACCGCTTATCGTCGAGCTTGATCCACTCTATGCCACTGTAACCCTTCTCAGCATTCTTGACAGAGAGATCACCTATAGTGACTGATGAATTGCTGCCTAAGTACACTGTCACAATCTTGTCAGTGGAACCCACGAACGTGAACATTTAGTTCAAGAACGAGTTCTCGCTCTAGTCGTCGAAACGAAGCGAGACAGCACCATCACTGAGCCTGTTAGTATGCTCACTTACCTGAGAAGCATTGATAAAGTTGGTCGAGTTCAGCTGCATACGGTCCTTTTAGTCGCTGAGGAACAGTCCGATCAGCAGGATCTTGTACAGCGAGGTTAGCTTGTCTGAGTCCTTCGTCCAAAATTCTACGTTTGTTGCCTTTTCCAGTTCCCCTTCGATGCGATCAAACGAGCCTATCGTTGTGAAGTTCTCTGAAGTCTCGTGCTGCCCCTTTTTAAAGTGCTCCCTGATCTTGTTCTTGACAGTCCGTAGCTTGTTGTGAATCTCCTCTCGAACTGATTTCTCCAGACGTTTGCAAGCATGCGAACTATTGAGCAACCGGCACTCTGGGCCCTTGATCCAGCTCATGGGAATGGTCAAGTCCATTGCCATGAGATACAGCTCATCGTGGTGGTACAGTTCGATGGAGTGCGTGATATCCTTAAGGTAGCACACCTACGTGTATTACTTGTTCAAAGTTTAGTTGGGGCAGGGTTCGGGTTTGGCATCTTCCACTTTGCTCTTGTGTGGCACCCTAACCAAGGGCAGCTCGAGGTACGCCGAGACAGCTACCAACAGAAGTGCTAAAAGACAGAACCGCACAACTTTCATTTAAATTGTTGGGAGGGCAATTACAACGGCATCATCAAGCCAAGCAGAATATTAATTTGCCGAATGATAGCGGTTCGGAGAAGCTGGTCTGCTCTCACCCTCAAATCAGTGTTTTCTTTATACGTGCGTGCGACTGCCAACAATATGGAAGCAGACCCTCAGAAGTATCCGTTGTACGATATCGCTGCCAACCTCACAAGTGAATAGTTCTACGGGCAGTATGGCAGCAAACAGGTGCACAAGGCTGATCATTAAGCTGTCATTCGAAGAGCTGCGTCGATAGGGTGTGAACACCTGCTAATTGCCTCTGGCAACGTTGAAGATGCAACCAAGGCATTTGAATTGTGCAAGCTGTCTGAGAAGTTCTATACAACCATCGGAGTGCATCCTTGCCGAGCCTCCGAACCTCACGACCTGAGCAAATATTCATCGATCGAGGCCTACTTCTAACACTTGGAAGTCATACTGGACCAGGTGCGACCCAAGTTGGTGGCGATTGGCGAATGTGGTTTGGACTACGACCGCTTCCACTATTCTTCGAAGGAGCAACAATTGGCAGTATTTCCGCACCACTTTCGTTTAGCATAGAAGTACAAGCTGCCACTTTACCTGCACAATCGAAATACAGGCAACGACTTCTACGATCTCGTGAGGCAGCATCGTCAGTCCTTCAGCACTGGAGTTGTTCACAGTTTCACGGGAACTCTTGATGAGCTCAAGCAGATTCTTGAGCTCGGACTTTATGTTGGGATCAATGGCTGCAGCATGAAAACCGCAGATAACCTTGAGGTCCTGAAGCATATTCCCCTGGATCGGATCATGCTGGAAACGGATGCACCGTACTGCGACATCAGGAACTCTCACAGTTCGGCTGCGCTGGTAAAGACCAAGTTCCCTGTCAAGGCCAAGGAGAAGCATGTACCGGAGTGCATGGTCAAGGGTCGCAACGAACCCTGCAACATCATCCAGGTTCTGGAAGTAGCTTCCACTTTGCTGAAAGTAAGCCCAGGCGAGCTGGCCGAAGCAGCCTTCCAGAACAGCCTCAAAGTGTTATCGAAGTGACGAGTGTATAGTTGGCGTACATATCACAGAATTATCAGGAAGATGAAGGCAACGATGCTCAGCACAAAGCCTAGCCTTACCTCGAAGTTCTCAATAAGTAACGATTGGAAAGGTGCTGGCCATTTTGAATGGATCGATGTTGAAATTCCCTCGGAAGGACCAGCTGGGTTTATTGTTTAAGGACCTTTGGTAGGAGACGAGTCTTCTGCCGAGTCGATAATGGAACGAACAGGTTAATTCGGTTGTTGTCTGCCTTCCTACTTGAGAACGAGCCTGTAGGAGCCCACCTTTTGCTCTTGCGGTTGAGTGGCTTTACTAGTCTGCGAGTTGTACACTGCCGACACGACAGTCGCTATGAGCAGAAACAGCAGCACAGCACGCATGAATAATTTATAGCGAACTGGCCTATATATGCGCAGAGAAGACCCTGCAGCTGGAATATAATCGAAATTGGAAGCATGGAGCGTGTAGTTCGGAACAACACCAGGAAAAGCTCACTGTTTAAGATCCAAGCACAGAAGAACAAGTTCGAGGATCACTTCACAGACTTCGGGTGCTGCAGGTTGCTGGAAAACCACCCCGAATGCGCCAAGTACGAGGTACCCATCCGCCGAAGATTTAGGACTACCTCAAGGAACTCACCGAAGTGTTTATACGCTACAGCTTCGAGGTTGGGGAGGGTTCACCCTTCTTCCAGGGAATGAACTACAACGGTCGCTACTGTGGCTTCCACAACGGCAGCCATTCATTCAGCTACAGGGACTGGCTTCCCCATGCCAAGCAAGTCTTCTTGGAGGGACCATGTAACAAGCCGAACCCCCAGAGGTTCGAGCTAACAAATAAGGGGAAAGGTTTCTTCGAGCTTACTGTGGAGGAGCACTTTGAAACCTTCTCGGATGGCGATACAGTAAGGTGTTCTATTATCGAAGGTACGGCTGTTAGTAACGGACGAATCGGGCAAACAGTTCAGCTGCGTGCCACCGTCGGCGCGTAGGGTTGTTCACGACGCTCCTACCAACTCACTCTTCGGGGTGTATAGTAGGACTGACAAGACGACAGCCGAAGATTCATCCGTCCCGTAACACGTAGGTTTACTGAAGGTCGACTGCTCTTCTGGCTATGACCATGGATATACGCAAGATCCCCTTGGAAAAGTGGGCAT
>ERZ724508.150-NODE-150-length-49365-cov-5.355425_pt1 | contig 49365 bp, 50 predicted proteins | sample MGYA00376041_ERZ724508 | MGnify/ENA primary metagenome ERZ724508 (study PRJEB28724, sample SAMN07190887) | wastewater metagenome | isolation source: effluent of sewage treatment plant in Hong Hong | place: USA: Christiansburg, Virginia | collected 2016-03-01 ...
CTAATTTAGCAATTAATTCCTCTGGCGAAATTTGTGGTGTTATCGAATTTGGTGACGGTTCATATATTTGCATAAATTCATTTTCTCATTATTTACATGTTACTAAGAGGATCCTCTAGATATTTTCAACCAGCAAGTTTTGGCATATCTTTTCCTTGTTGGAGATCACCAAGCCTTTGTGAATCCACTCTTTGTGCTTCACCAGCACCAAGTTGATCAACTATTGGATCTATATGTGCATCCACATCAACAACTTTGCTGATTAGATCGTCAATGGGCATGTCCTTATATGCCCAGCCTATCCTTGTTTCTGTGATTCCGTATTGTCCAGTTATATATTTAGTGCTTTTCTTCATATTGTACAGATTTAGTGCCCTTAGGCAAGGTAATCCACAAAGTTATCCACAATTTTTTACACAGTAATATATTATGGATTTAAGAAATTATATTTTATTGATATGTGTCTAATACGTAGTAATATAAACTATTTACGACCATTTACCCTATGAGCCAAGAGCCATGTTGAATCAGAACGAATAGGCTTGATCAAAGTTGGATCCCCATTAAAACGGTCTTTTGATCTAACATATGAAGACATCAACCTATAGTTCTCCACAGTATTATCCACAACTAAGTTGGTATCTTGTGGATTATTATCAAGAATACCTAAAAACCAAGAAGAAATGCTTGATGATAGGGCAGCAATTTCATATTTAGAAGGATTTCCAGTCATTGAAACAATTCGGAGATCTCCGTTCTTAGCATCGGTCATAATGGTAATATCTCATGTTTTCTAAAAACATTTACTGCTTTCTTGCCTTTTAACATAGCAAATGACGAACTAACTTTAGAACGTACCTCATTTGGAGCAATAACATCATCAATTAAACCGCGCTCTGCTGCCAAAAATGGGTTTGCAAATTTTTCATCATAATCTTTAACCAACTCACGATTTTTTGCTATAAACTCAGGTGAACCTTTTTCAAACATCTCTAAATCGCGCCGAGAAATAATATCAACCGCAGATTGAGCATGCATAACAGCAATCTCTGCCACAGGCAATGCAAAACTAACATCCGCACCTAAAGATTTAGAACCCATAACAACAAAAGCACCACCATATGCACGGCGGGTAACTACCTGAACCATAGGAACACTAGCTTCAGCAAATGCATATAGTAATTTTGCGCCATGACGAATAATTCCACTTCTTTCCTGATCAACACCAGGAATAAAGCCAGAAACATCCACCAAGGTTAAAATAGGTATATTAAAAGCATCACAAGTACGAACGAACCTTGCAGCCTTTTCACAAGCATCAACATCCAAAGCACCTGAGTAAACGCTTGGCTGATTTGCAACAATACCTATTGGCTCAGAATTAATCCTTGAAAATCCGCAGACAATATTTGGTGCAAAAGCACCAGAGATTTCAAAAAATTCATCAGTATCACAAACAGTATCAATTATTTCACGTACATCATAAATACCTAAATCATCAAGTTGCATCAATTCAAAAATATCATCATTACGTTGTTTAGAGCGTTTTTTTCCCTTGTTTTCTTGACTCTTAGCTTGTTCTGTAATAAATCCACCAGAGGAACCATTATTAGAAGGAAGAAACTCTAATAGCTCTCGAAGTTTTAAAAACAATTCTTTCTCGTCCTTACAAACAACATGGGCAACTCCAGATTTAGAAGAATGTGTTTTAGCACCACCCAACTCTTCTTGAGTAACTTCTTCACCAGTTACAGCTTTAACAACATCTGGTCCCGTTATAAACATATGCGATGTACCTTCGACCATAATCACAAAATCTGTAAGCGCAGGTGAATATACGGCACCTCCGGCACAGGGACCTGCTATCACTGAAATTTGTGGGACAACACCAGAATATTTAACATTACGCAAAAAGATATCGCCATAACCTGCCAGAGCAGCTACACCTTCTTGAATACGTGCACCGCCACCATCATTAATACCAATTATTGGTGCACCAACACTGGCTGCTAAATCCATAACTTTTACAATTTTTTCTGCTACACGCGCTCCTAGTGAACCACCCAATACTGTAAAGTCTTGAGAATAAATAAAAATCTTTTTACCTTGAACATAACCCCATCCAGTAATAACACCATCAGTTAGAGGTCTAGTATTTTCAATACCAAAGCCAGTAGCACGATGTCGCGCCAATTGATCTAATTCCACAAAGGAGCCGCTATCAACGAGTGCTTCAATTCGCTCGCGAGCAGTAAGTTTTCCACGTGAATGTTGTCGCTCAACTGCCTCTTTTGAACCAGCATTATTTGCCTGGTTTCGTAATTCAACAAGTTTTATTAAAAGGTCATCTTTTTTCATTACTTAATATTGTAGACTGCAAATATGATTTTCTCATCTTTAACTGCAACATTTAGTTCACTCTTGTTAGTGGCACTACCATTCTTAGCTGATACAGATTTTAGCTATGAATCGAGTTCTTCAGACACCGGGGCTGGAATAGCTATTGGCCTATTTTGCATCATGTTAATATGTGGCTTAGTAGTAGCTGTATTCTTAATCCTCATACCATTGATGAAAATTTTCACTAAAGCAGGACAACCAGGCTGGATGGCCTTTGTACCGATTTTAAACAGTATTGTTATCGCACATATAGTTGGAAGAGATTGGTGGTGGGGTGTTTTACCAATACTAAACATTATCACCACATTTGAATTAGCAAAAGCATTTGGGAAAAGCGAAGGATACGGCATTGGGCTAGTTCTACTTCCATATGTGTTTGTACCAATGCTTGGCTTCAGTGATGCGCAATACCAGCTACCTCCTCGATCACCATTGTTCTAATTTTTTGATAAATTGTTAATTCGTAGACTAAAAATTAAGTTTTTAGTATCACTATTATTATCTTTGATTTTATTAATAACTATATTTTCAACACCGGTTTTCGCTTCTAATGATTCAGATCAAGCAAGACAGAGCGCTAAAGAGATTCTTAAGCAAAAGAAATTTTCAAATCAAAAAAATGATGCACCGCTTTCTAAAGACTTTAAAAGACTTAGTGATTGGCTTGGAGAAAATAAAGGTTCACAAAAAAGAATATCTACAGAAAAAAGAATACAACAGACCCAACAACAATCAAAACCATCTAATTTATCTTTACCAAATTTAAGTGGTGTTGGAACAATATTATTAATAATCATAATTGCGCTTGTAGTAGGAGCCATTGGTTTTTTTGTAGTAAAAATCATATCGCGCAAGAAGATAAAAAAGAAAGAGAAAGTTAAGGAAGATGAACTTAATGAAGATATCGAATGGGATGATGAAGAAAATATATTAAAAACAATCGATGATGCTGATGTATTAGATAATCTTGCTGACAAAGCATTAGCTGAAGGTAAATATGATATTGCACTTCGATATCGATTTAGAGCTGGATTACTTAGACTAGACAAGATAGATGCAATATCATTTCACCCAAGCATTACAAATAATAACTACCAACTAATTTTAAATAACGTCACTTTTAACTCTTTAGTTAAATCATTTAACGATGTGACCTATGGAAAAGTATCATGTGATTTAATTATTAATGATACAGCAAGAAAATCCTGGATCATTTTGTTACAAGAAAAATCTAACATTGAAATTGCTTCAAGCGATAAGACTAGCGGTAATTAAATTGAGACGTATATTTCCGCTTAGACCGATCCAAATACTTGATACTGCGTTTATACTGAGTAAAAAATCTTTTATAAAATTATTTCTACTTTCCTTTGCTTTCATACTTCCATTCCAAATCATTGCTTGGAGTATTGAAGTAACGGCCGCCAATGCATCGAATGATATCTCTGGAAGAACATCACTTCTAGCAGCAATATTTCAATGTTTTATTGTTGGCGCTGCACTCGTTTTTACTTCGAATGTATTTGCTTCAAAGGTTTCTAAAATATATTGTAAAGAATATATTGGAAAAGAATATCCAGCAGTATTCAAGATCGACAGATTAAAAATATTTTTGATCCAATTTTCTTACCAAATCATAATATTAGTGGCTTGTATATTAACTAGGTTCTTCCTCGGAAAATTATTCGCTAATTCAACAGCTAATAAATTGTCAGCATTTTTACTTATACTTTTTGTTGGTATTTGGTCATGGTTAACATTGAGAAAAAGCTTCGCTATTCAGATTTCTGTAAATGAACAAATAGTTGGTAAAGATCTTAAAGCGCGAACAAAAATTCTTAATAAATATAGTTCAGGAACATTATTAGGAACATTTAGCTATTGTTGGCTACTAGTAATCATTTTAGCAATTCCAATGTTGGGAAGCTTAAATTATTTAATTTCAAAAGATTTTATCCGCGGTCAAATAGGCCAACTCGCGATGCTTAATATTATTTTTTCATTTATTGTTTCATTTATTTGTGTAATTTATTCTTTTATTCTCGTTATAAACTATTTCAATGCAAGAGTAGAACATGAAGGCTTTGATATAGCACTTAGCATTAATGAGATAGAACAAGAAGGGAGTACTCGTGGAAAATTACTCAACATTAACAAGGGATAAATCCTTCCAAAAAAGAACATTTAAATATATTCTCTTTTCAACTTTATTATTAGTAACAATATATGGTGCAATATTTATTGCAGAGAATTACTTTGCATCAAATGCCCCAAGTGGGGACAATGGTTCAAGTTTTGCAACAATAGCAAACGGAACAAATGCTTGGAGCCAACTTCTAGAAAAATCTGGATATGAAGTAGTTAGAGATAAGGGTTCAGTGACATTTCCGGTTTTAGATAACATTGATACATATTCAAGCAATAGCGACTTGTTAGATTTAAAACGTGAAACATCAATAGTAGTCATATTGGGTGGATCGCTTCCAGATACGGAACTTAAACAAGTAGAAAAGTTTGTTAGTAGCGGAGGACGCCTTATAACAGATAATCCTGATATTTTGTATTCAATTTTTAATGATAAAATAGAAATAAGTCTAGATGGATCTAAATCACAAGAGATCAGTGATTCGAAAATTAATGGAACAGAAGATATTAATAAACTTGAGGGATCAGGAGTAGGAGAGATTGCTTTTTCCAACAGTTTAAATGCACAGGCGCTAATTCAATCTTCAAATACACCACAGAGATCAGATAGATTTGGTAATTATTCAATTTCGGCAATGATTCAATTAGGTAAGGGCGATGTCATAGCTTTAATTGATACTGGTGTTGTATCAAATGAGGGAATTGTTCGAGCCGACAATGCGCTATTATCAATAAAAATAGCAGGCCAAACAGGAAATAAAGTTACCTTTGCAGAAGGTATACATGGTTTTTCAAGCGCTAAAGGATTTAATGCCATGCCACAATCTTGGAAGATATCAATCCTGGGATTGATTGCTGCTTTCATAATTTTTGGAAGCTCGAGAGCAAGACGTTTTGGTGTGGGTGAAGAACCACCAAGAAGTTTAGGACCCCGAAGAATTCAATTTGCACACGCGCTCGCACTAGCAATGAAAAAATCAAAATAGTTAGAGTTAATTACTAGAAAAGGAAAAATATGAAACAGCTAAGAGACAGAATCATAAATGAAGTAAATAAAGTAGTGGTCGGACAAAATAGTGTTATTGACTCATGTATTATTGCATTAAGTGTTGGCGGCCATGTTTTACTTGAAGGTGCACCTGGGACTGCAAAGACCCTAGTTGCTCAAGCATTTGCTAAGACGCTCGGATTGGATTTTAAAAGAAGTCAATTTACACCCGATATGCTTCCAAGTGATGTAACAGGAACTACCACATTAAAACCAGGGGCAAGCGGCAATTACGATCTTGCGTTTAGACCTGGGCCTATATTTACAAATATATTTTTGGCAGATGAGATAAATCGTACTCCACCTAAAACTCAAGCAGCTTTATTAGAAGCCATGCAAGAGCAACAAGTTAGTGCTGATGGAGTTACACATCGTCTACCTGAACCATTTCTTGTAATTGCTACTCAAAACCCTATTGAATATGAAGGTACTTACCCACTTCCAGAAGCTCAGATTGATCGTTTTGCATTAAAAATAAACGTTGGGTATCCAACCCCTGATCTAGAAAAAGAAATGTTAAGAATTAAACATACGGGAATTTCTCCATCGACTTTAAACGATATTGTACCTGTTGGAAACAGTGAAGAGATATTGGGTATAAAACAAAAAGTTGATTCAATAGTTGTAAGTGAAGAAGTTATTTCTTATGTTAGTAATATTGTACGAACAACTCGCGATATGCCCGCGTTACAACTCGGAGCTTCACCAAGAGCCGCCGTTACTCTTCTTGCATGTGCAAAAGCTATTGCTTGTCTATTTGAAAGAGAATACGTAACACCTGATGATGTAACTTTCATTGCACCATCAGTTTTGCGACATAGATTAATACTTTCACCAGAAGCAGAATTAGAAAGAGTTTCTACCGATAACATTATTTCTCAAGTACTCTCAAGTGTTGTAGTTCCTAGGTAACGTTTTGTATTCTGTACAGTTTCTATTAACAGTATTGGGTTTGGGAGTATTGGCTTTAATATGCTCTATTATGCCAGTCTCACCAACTCCTATGAGCTCTATACTTATTTTGATTGGTGCAGTTGCAGGTCTATTTCTGCCGGCAATTTTTACTATCATTTTTGCTGGAGGGATACTAGGTATATTCATACTTGATGCAATACTTGGACATGTACAAGTAAAAGTAATAAGAGTTTTTCCTAAGCAAATCTATAGAGGCATACCAGCAGAATACGCATTATCAACAAAAGAAAATGATTCAAAAAAATCATTTAATGTTTCATCGCTAGTTAAAGTGATTGCTCGACAGCCAATGTGTAGCGAAATTAAACTAACAAAAAAACAAGGTAAGACATTCTTTAAAGGTTCGCTAGTCGGTCTAAGAAGAGGTCGGTATCAAGTACCACCCTATGCTTTGCGTATATACGGACCTTTAGGTTTAAGCGTTTGGCATCGTCCAAGTAACGTTCAATCAACTATTGACGTACTTCCAGATTTACCAGCAGCACAACGTATAGCAACATCAATTGCACAAGGTAGATTCGGTGCTGCAGGAATAAAAAGACGTGGACCACTTGGTTTAGGTACGAATTTTGAATCCATAAGAGAATATTTTCCTGATGATGACATGAGACATGTTAACTGGGCAGCTACAAATCGAGTTGGCTATCCAATGACGAACCAATTCCGTGTCGAGCAAGATCGTGATGTTATATGTCTACTTGATACGGGCAGATTGATGATGGCGCCACTGACACAAAAAATTGAAACGCATACATTTTCTCTAGAGGATGAGAACGAAGAAGCAGATATAAATTATAAAACCCAAGAAGAAGAATTAAATGTTGAACTTGGTGCTACTAGGTTAGATGTAGCAATAGATGCACTATGTGCGATCTCTACTGTGAGCGAAGTGTTAGGAGATAGAATCGGAGTAATAAGTTTCGATTCACAAATTCGAAAGCATTTAAAACCAAGACGTTCTGGAAGCGATTCAGTCATAAGTACAATTTATGATGCAGAGCCAATACCGGTTGATTCTGACTTTGAATCAGCATTTTCAAGAATAGGAAAGGCTAAAAGGTCTTTTGTAATAATATTCACAGACTTCTTAGACCCAAATTCTGCGGGACCATTAATACGTTCATTGCCATCCATTATAAAAAAGCATAAAGTTGTAGTTGCATCAATAATTGATAATGATGTTGAAACGCTATTGCAAAAAACTACTAACAGTAGTGATATTGCTGCTCACTATCTATCATTTAATGCGCAGAAGATGAGAGAGGCAGCCCTAGAAGTAGTAACACTTGTTGAAAAGGCTGGCGCGCAAGTTGTATATGTAAATCAAGATGATCTTTCAATTGAATGCGTAAAAAGGTATTTAGAAGCTAAACAAAGGGAACGAATCTAAATTATATATCTGCATTAGTAAGTTCTAGAACGCTACCTCGCGCAATTGCTTTTTTCTCTAAATAACCCGCAAAGAAAATCCAGCCCCACCATAATGACGCAATAGATACACCTAGCATTAAACCCACAGGAGTAGGAAGGCCACTAGTAGAGATACTGCCTTCTAAGATCCCACTAAAAAATAAAGAAATTGCTACAACTAATGCAGTTGCTAATGCTTGTTTCGACTCTTGGGCTATAGCATGTGCTCTTGTTCGAAATCCCGGGTCGATTATTGCCATCCCAATTCTCAAACCAGCTGCTCCAGAAACAATAATACATGAAATTTCTAGAAAACCATGAGGTACAACAAATTGCCAAAGTACAGCTGCATTGCCAGCCTGAATTGTAAGACCAAACATGGCTCCCAAAACTACTCCCTGCTGTACTAATAATATAACAGTTAGAACGCCAGCTGTTACACCAGCAACAAATACCATAATAGCAATGCGTATATTATTCGCTAAAATTTCTGAAGACGCTCCTGCTTTTTCACCTGGTGTTAATCCAAAATCTGCACTCGGTCTTTGCACGACACTCTCAACTCCCGCAGGTGCCAGTCCAGCAGCATTTTCTGGATTTTGAATCGCATATAATGAACTCGCAATCCACGGAATCATCATTAACATAAAACTAACCAAAACCAATTTAGGTCTAAGCGAAATTGAAGCCCACATCCCTATGGTAAAGAAATGAATTACTTTTTTTATATCCACTGCTTTTTTTGAATACAAAATACTGGAACATCTAGCAACCATAACTTCCAAATTATTTTGTACAGCATCACCAGCAAACTCTCGGCGGGCATAGGCAAGATCGGCACATGCAGATCTGTATAAAGTACCAAACTTTAAAATTGAATCTTTATCTAATTTTGAAAGTTTCCCTTTTGAAATTCTCATCAAATTTGATAATTCGCGCCAATCTTCATCTTTTGTTCGTAGGAATACATCAATGTTCATAGTTAATGAAATAAACTAGTCGCATGTTAGGTCAAGTACGTGTCAATACGCCCGAGGGCATAACATTTAGTCATGATGTAGCCGGAGTAGGATCAAGGAGTCTTGCGGCTATGGTTGATTTGCTAATTATTTTTGCGATAATAATGATCGTTCAAATTGCTTCATTCTTGATATTTCTTATGATATTATCCACTGGAATAGTATCTAATAGAGATGGTGGCGGAATATTAACAGCGATAATAATATTAATTCAATTTTTTACTATCTGGTTGTACCGTGCAATATTCGAACTGAAATATGGAGCGAGCATAGGATATAGGACGGCTAACCTAAAGGTAGTAACACTAAGAGGTTCAAAACCACTTTTTTGGCAATGCTTAGTAAGATCATTTTTCTGGCCTCTTGAATGTATTATCTTCCCGGCAATCGCTTTTTTATCAATAATTTTGACTAATAATCAACAAAGACTGGGCGATCTTTTTGCAGGTACAATAGTTGTTCATGCCGATAGAAAATCTATATTGGGAACATTACAAGTTCAAGATGCTGCACTCGATATGAATGCTCCATTTCGAAAATGGGAAATATCTCAAGTGAGCGACGACGAAATATATTTGATTAGAAGGTATTTAGATAGACGCGTAACTCTTGCTCATAATATTCGTTTAGATCTGGCTAATAAATTATATTCACTTGTAATCACAAAGACTTCCGGCATACCTACGGATTGGTATGCTGAAGCTGTGCTAGAAGGCATCGCTGCTTCTCGTGCTGTTGCTAATGCTAGAGGTTAGAAAATTGCTTACTATCACACGTTTTATATAGAATTTGTTATAGATTCTATATCTAAGCAAAAAAGTTTGCGTAATCTATAAGAAATAGGAGTTATTATGACTACCCCACCACCACCACCAATGCCACAAGATGGTTCTTCTGTTCCAAGCAGCGATAACAAAACTATGGCATTAATTTGTCACTTTGGAATGGTAATATTTGGTTGGATTCCAGCTTTAATCATCTATTTCGTCAAAGGTGATTCACCATTTGTAAAAAGAGAGGCTGCTAAAGCATTTAACTTTGCAATCATACCTTCTGCAGTATCTATGTTGATATCATTATTATATACTGCAGGTGTATTTGAGACTACAACAACAAATAACGCTTATGGCTATAGGTACAGTGTTTCTTCTAATGGCGGTTTAGCTTGTTTATTCATCTTGTTAAGTAGTGCTCTTTGGCTGGTAACAGCAATTTTCGCAGTTATTAATGGCATCAAAGTTAATGACGGAAAAGAAAGCAAATACCCATTCGGAGTACCAATACTTAAATAATAAAGATCAAGAATTATTTAAACCCTGTATCATTATTGATACAGGGTTTTTTTATATCATCTACCTAAAGCAAAAAAGCTTGGGATTTGTCCTGGCATATTTCTTCCTATTACAAATACAATTGAAAGAATACAGATAGCCCAAACTAAACGTTTTGAAAATTTCATTTTTGGAAGTTCTTTAGAAGTAAAAGCCCAATTTGTCCACCAAATATATCCATAAACTAAAAATGGGATCGCTAATACTAATATCAAGTTATACCTAATGGCATTTAGAACTTTACCTCCAAGAAGACTATGTAAGGCTCTTGTCATTCCACATCCTGGACAATACATCCCAGTAAGGAGATAGAATCCACAAGCTGGAGTTAAGGCTTTTGTTTCAGGATCATTTAGGCCTACGTATGCACAACCACAAGCTATCACTGCCCCAGTCAAAAGAGGCGTGCCCTTTAATACCACTGCTAATAGTTTTGGATTCGAAACGTCGCTATGATTACGTTCTGAATTTTCCAAGTTATCAGGCTCAGAAATATATGACAAAGGCTCTGTTGGTAAAGTATCAAATGTCTGGGTCATATATTAAGTATATCGTCAAAGATAGGCAATTATTAATATTTAAATAATTTAGATTTATTTATAGACAAGCCGACCCTCAAATGCCCTAGCGAGAGTAATGTCATCAGCATATTCTAAATCTCCACCAACAGGTAGCCCACTTGCCAACTTTGTGACTTTCACACCGAAGGGTTCTATTAAACGTGCTATATACATACCTGTTGCATCACCTTCGACTGTGGGGTTCGTTGCAATTATCACTTCGTTAACCGATGCAGTTAAGTCGAACTCCGTTTTTTCTAGATCACTTTCAATTTCTGGCAAATTATTATTAACAACTCTTTGTAAAAGCTCTGATATACGAAGCTGATCTGGTCCAATACCATCGATGGGGGAAATCGTCCCTTGTAAAATATGATACAGACCATGAAATTCGCCTGTACGTTCAATGGCAACCATATCTTTGGGTTCTTCAACTACGCATACCATAGTTCGATCTCTTTTAGCGCTTTTGCAAACTGAACAATATTTATCTTGCGCTAAGTTAAAACAAGTTTCACAAAAATGAACTGTTCTTTTTGCTACTTCAATTGCTTCGGTAAGGTCACTGACCTCTTTAGAACTGGCTTTTAAAATATGAAATGCAATACGTTGTGCTGATTTTGGACCTATCCCGGGTAATCGCCCAAAGGAATCGATAAGGCGCGCTACTGCACCATCATAAGGAGAAGACATATTATAATTCTAACCGCAATTTAAACCCATTTTACTGTTCTGTGTAGAAAAATTGAGTTGATCTAATCAGAACTATTCAGGAACTATTTCTCCACCAAATTTATTTACGATATGGTCAACAGGGTTATACTCAGTTGATTCTTCTATTTCTTTATCTTCATCACTTGATCTTATTTTAGAAAAATCATTCCCTCTAGCTTCGATAGGGATGATTTGGAATCTAAATGTCTGTTCATGGAGGCTCTCCAAAAAGCCTCGTATTATTGATGCATCTTTTTTAAATCTTGATTTTACTTCATCTATATTTTCTGGCGATACTCCGAAAGTTAAAACATCATTTTCTAATTTTATCGGCTCAGCCTTTTTTATTGCTGATTGACTTGCTGGTGATAACAACATAATCACCTTTGACCAAGAAGCATTAATATCACTTAACACTATTTTATTTTTGGGAACTAATTTCTTTTCTTCTTCAACTAAATCAACTTGCTTTTCAACAGAAGGTATCGACCTCTTTAAGGCTCCAAGTGTTGCCGGCCTTTTAACTTCCAGCTTATCGTCCGCGTTATATGTTTCTCCAGAATCTCGCGAGCGAGATGATCGTTCCGAAACATTTGTACTTACAGATCCACTTGTTTCAATATTTTTTGTAGGTAAGGGTCTTGGAACGGCGACTTTAGCCTGTGGTGAAACTAATGGTGCAGGACTTTCTGTAACTTGCGAAGCAGTGGAAGAAAGTGTTCGTGTCGGAGTCGAGCTGGAATTATTTCGATCATCTGAGGCTTGATCCGATACCTGACAAGAAACTGAATTTATTGTGTCCAATAGGGCAATTTCAAGTGTCAAAAGAGGATTGATCGAAGCAGTTCCCCTCATGTCAGATATAGCTTTTCCAAGTCGTATTATAAAACGTGTTAGAAATTCTGTTCCACATTTCTCTCCTAGATTTATTAATTCATCTTTAGAGTTTGATCCTGAAAGCAATATCTTTGTATCGTTATTTAATGATAAGACTAAACAATCACGTGCATACGAAATTATATTTTCAGTGATTGCACGAGGCTCTTTTCCACTAGATACTATTTCACTTAATGAATCAAATATTCCTGCTATATCTTTTGTTGCAGTAGCTAATAATAAATCGGAAATTATGCCATCGACTGGTGACCCGTTCGCAAGCGATATGTCTTCTAGTGTTGTTATGTCTTGTGCCAAAATCTGATCAAGATAAGAAAGAGTGTCACGTACAGATCCTGCACCTTTTCTTACAACATAATCAATAGCATCATCATCTAATTTTTTAGACTCTTTTTCCAATAAGTTTTTGACATGGGCAAAAAGTATTTGGTCATCAACAGTTTTAAATTCGAAATGTTGTGTACGTGATCGTATTGTGGGTAATACTTTTTCTGGATTTGTGGTTGCCAAGATAAAAACAACATGGTTAGGTGGTTCTTCTAATGTTTTTAATAATGTATTTGCTGCCCTACCTGTTAATTCATGAACTTCATCAATAATATATACCTTTTGACCACCAGCTGCTGAGGTGTACGAAACTTTTTCTATTAAATCTCGCATGTCTTCTACACCGTTATTAGAGGCTGCGTCTAGTTCTATTACATCGAATGATGCGCCTTTGCGTGAACTTATGCATGACGCACATACACCACAAGGCTCTATAGCTTTTGCGTCTTTAGGAAACCCATCCTTGAATATCTCGCAATTTAATACTGTACCTAGTATTCGAGCTGTTGATGTTTTACCCGTACCTCTTGTGCCTGAAAATAAATATGCGTGCGATAATCTATCTTCGCTCATGGCATTTTGCAAAGCTAATGACACATGGTCTTGTCCTATTAATTCATTAAATTTCGAAGGACGATATTTTCGATATAGCGATTGTGACATATATATAGGTTACTATCAAAAATACCCTTAATCCTAATGACCTTAAGGTAGTTGTCAGTTTTTGTTTACTCACTAATTGAATAACCATCTAGTAGAATATCTTGCTATGGGAAATAACGTGCTCGTAAAAGCATCATATATCTTATTATTAGGCATATTATTAGCAATTTTTCTTGGAGTTGGCATTCATACATTCTATCCTGAGCCTAAAGCACCCGATTACCCTGCTGAGTTAAACTATGGCCTTGATGGAAACAATAAAGAACAGGTAGCTCTACAAAAAGACTACGATATGAAGAATGAAGCTTGGGAGAAGAAGTTAGAACCTTATAACCGTAATGTCTCTATAACCATGCTTATAGGTGCTGTAGCCTTAGCAGCTTTAAGTATATTTTTTGAAACAAGGATGATACTCATTGCCGATGGAATATTACTTGGTGGAGTTGTATCAATAATTTATGCTTTAGGCATTGGATTCTCATCAGGTAGTTCAAAATACTCATTTGTCGCTATAAGTGTTAGTTTAATCCTTGTCTTGGTTCTGGGGTACCATCGTTTTAACAAGACAGATATGCCGACAAATCCCAATATTGAATAACACCACATACTCGAGGTAGAGTTTATCTATAAAATGGATTAATATTGTCTGCCTGAGAAGAGTATGCGGTTCTGGGTCCGACGCAATGTTTCTAAGTGAATCAAGTCAGGTCGGGAACGAAGCAGCTTTCAGCTTTTTGAATTATGTGCCGTCGGGTTGCCGAGGGCCGCATAGTCTTCTCAGTCTATTGCTTTCGCAATTTTTAGATTTGGAGGAATGCGAGAGCGGCCGAATCGGCACGCTTGGAAAGCGTGTGAGGGGCAACCCTCCCAGGGTTCGAATCCCTGTTCCTCCGCCATTTACAATACGCATCAGTTAGAATAATATGATCAGCTGTTTTTAATGTACTTGTTATTATTGGTGTGAGTGCAATGTTTAAATCCATAGTTTTGCAATGATGAGCCCATCTTTCGAGATCTTGGATTTTGCGTAATAACAATTTTATTCTTATATATATATTTTTACGATTGCAAAATGACGCTATTCGAAGGATAACCAGTCAATACGAGGAGAATATTTCTTTCAATTAAGAATACATCGCTATAGTATTGCTATTAGTATATATTCTAATATTAGAGATGAAGGTGTAGATGGAATCATTTTTCGACAAATTAAATGCTGCTGAGACAAATGAAGATAAGAATACCGCATATGAATTTGAAGCAGTTTACAGCGAATTAGACCTTATTAAAGATTCGGTTGAAGCTAAACCCATAAGATCATCATCAGGAAATGAATATATTTTTATTCCAAAAAACTGTTTACAGACTTTTGAAAATATTGACGAAACTTGTATTATAAGATTCAAAAGCACCGTTGAAAATTTACCTATAGATGGTTCTGTCTTAGTAAGTCCTTTGTCTGCTGGTGATCACACGGATATTTTCAGTCAAGATTTTGTAGAAACTGCAGTTTGGCAAATGACTGAAGCAGACGAAGACATGCTAAATTATGAAGTTACAGAAGTTTCAAAAGTGCAGAAATTACAAGATCAAGGAATATTCTTAGATTATTCAATACAATATGATGATGCCGTTGTTAGGAATATACAATTTATCACTTTAAAAAATAATAATTACTATATTGCTACAGTTTCAATATCTGAAAATACAGCAGAACAACTCGGGCAAGGTGCATTTACTAGTGCATTATCATTGTCGGTTTAAATTAAAGTTTCTATCATTAGAAAATATCTATTTACTATTCGAGCATAACATGCCAATTTGTTCTAAGATATTTTCCAAACTTACTTAAAGGATATAAATGAAAAAAATAATAATTATGTTAACAATTTCTGTAATGGCACTGGGCGCATGCTCTTCTTTAAGTTCTAAAGCGTCTAAAGAAGACGTGAAAGCTGGATTTACAAAGATAATGATAAAAGAAGATACAGGTCTTACTAAAGCTCAAGTAACTAAATTATCAAATTGTGTAGTGGATAAAGTATATGATGATTTGTCTAAAACTAGTGCAAACAATATGGCTAAAGCTATCGATAAAGAGACACCTGAGGATTACGATAGAATTATAAACAAAAGCAAATCTTGTATTGATGATATAAAATAAGCAATAAATAATTTTATCAATAAAACACTACAAAAATTAGCCTACTATTTGAAGACAATTCAATAGTAGGCTAAATAATTATGATTAAAGAAATACTTACTAATACAAATATATTAGAAGAGTTAATGAAAGATCTGATTGTTGAATCTAAATTATCTCTACCAAATGATGTTCCAATAGCAGCTGGCATATACGAAATCATAGATGAAGTTCCTAAGCTAATCGTTAAATCTCACAATACTACAGAAACTTTATTTGACCCAACAAACCATGCTGAAATGAGCGCAATACGAGAAGCTACTTCGCAGAGAAACGACTGGCGTCTTGAAAATTATTTTTTAGTTTCAACTTTAGAACCATGTATTATGTGTACCGGTGCATTAGTACAATCTAGAATTGGTGGTGTTTTTTTTGGAGCATACGATAAACAATATGGTGCATGTGGAAGTATATATAATTTCTTAAGTGACCCTAGGCTGAATCATAATACTGTGGTTGTTGGTGGAATACTTGAAAGTGACTGTTCTGAAGTCTTAAATAGCTTTTTTAGCCAATTACGCAAACATTGACATACGTTAATATTTAAATAGATTACTAATCAATCGCGGCTAGTATTAATATAATGAAAACCGCATCTATCTGTTTCATTTTTGCAGGCATTATTATTTTTGCTGGAATATTCACTGGCGAGTATTTTTTTAAAGGGTATAGCCAAAGAAATAATACAATCAGTGACCTAGGTCAGAGAATTGATCCAGTTAATACTTCAATAGTCTCATCAATTATTTTTTTTGCCGCCATGATTATTGGAGGAGCCACAATTGTATTTGGAGGATATTTACTATACTCAAATCTAAATAATAAGTTTATTTCTGTTTTGCTGATAATGCATGGTATCGCGACTATGGGCGTAGGAATATTTAATACTAATATAAAACCAATACATCTAATATTTGCAGTTTTGACTTTTTTAACTGTGGAAATTGCAGCAATCTCATCGTACAATTTAACTAATAACTCTTTGAAGTATTTATTAAGTTCATTAGGATTAATATCGATCATATTTCTAATAGGTAATTTCGGTTTCAAATCACTCTTAGGCGTTGGTGGTGCTGAACGATTTATTGTATATCCAACAACTTTATGGTTGATAATATTTGGATTGTTCTTATTCAGCCATAAAACGACTTAATAAATGGTTTAATAAATTAATTATAAAATCATTTTAAGATTTGTATCAAATGTAAGTCTGGCAGTAGGTTTAAATTAAACTCTTACACGGAGGGGTGCGAGAGCGGCCGAATCGGATAGTCTCGAAAACTATTGTGGCGCAAGTCACCCAGGGTTCAAATCCCTGTCCCTCCGCCACAATATATTATTCAGAATTTAAAAAGCTAAAATATTTTGAGCGTGCAATAAAATTAATATTGGGTGCATCAATTTTTAATTGAGAAAGTTTTTCATGAGGAACAAAAGAAGTATATTTAATACTCGAATTAGTATCACCTAAAGCTCTTTCAAGATCAGAGACAACATTTTTGATACCAATTTTTTCATAAGTATAATAATCCAAAATAATCTCTATTTCTTCATTTATTTCCTTGGATATAGCCCCACATAATTTAATGTGGTCACGAAATATACTCACTTGCTCACCTTTTAGAGATTCACTAATTTTAGATATATCTAATAAGTTATTACATACAACAAATATTCCTGACATGGTTACACCAGAGGCCATGGGAAAGCTCTGGAATTTGCATCTAAAGCTTTATGGTACGGGTTCATTAACAGCTGTTCGGCACGCAAAATAGTTTTCTCAATCTCATGTTTATTCAAAAATGGTTTTAATATTCTTTCAATTGAGTTAAAAGAATTAGAAATATCAACTAACAAGTGTTGCGATATTTGTTGCTCTGAAAATTCCCAAATTACAGTTCGCAATTTTTCCTCAACGTTGAAGCTCAATCCATGATCTATACCAAAAAGATTTTTATTAGAAATAGGATCAAGTATTGATTCATCCTGTGTAGATTGTAATTTCAGGATAAATGATTCATTTTCCTCCGCAAGAATATGCCCAGCTTTACGATCTGCATTATTTATCAAATAATCAAATACAGCAAATCTTTCCATATCTTCTTTATAGAACTTTGTTAATGAAAAGTAATGCTGGCGAGGGTCGTGAGGAATGAATAATTGAACAGAACATTCTAAATTTTCTACATCACGCAAAACTGTCATAGGGACAATATTCCAAGCTAATAAACTACTCAGTTCATAGGCAGCAACTTCACGTTTAGAAAGAGTCCCCCATTCAAAATCAATTAATGGATTTTCATACATAGATGGCTTAATAATTACTGAAAACTTTTGATCCTCTAAAGTTATCTCGCCCAATAGTGCACCATTCGATGAATTAGAAAGCTGACCAATAACTTGTATTTTATTTTCCATAATGGCATCTTTTAATAACTTCTGCTCTACAACATCACATTGTAATTCAAGATTTTGCGTATCTTGATTATCGCTCTCAATCATAAAAGTTCTATGCAACATTAGTTTTCAGTTCATTCTTGGACATATATGATTTGTAGGATCTTTTGGCAAAAAACATAGCTGGCATGTTTCACGGCCTTGGCCGATTGACAAGTTACCTTTAACGGCAAGAGCCCTCATTTGCGTCCTAGACATTGTCAATCGCAGTACTTTATCGTCAATATCAGATTCTTTAACAACAGAGAATTCGTTTTCAAATTGAACATTTTCATCGAATTCATTACCTGTTTCTAAATCGCTCTCTCTCAAAACCAATGTTAAATATTGTGTTAGCTCATCAAAGATTATCGAGATTGATCTAGCCCTAAAAGGTGTCTCAATTGGATATATCAATTCTGCATTATCAAAATCTGATGGTGTAGCTAAATCTTCTTGTCCAAAATCATTAGACAATACATTTAAGAAGTTAATAGCTTCCGAAGAAATATGTTCAAGCTGTTGTTTCTCAACCAATACACTCTTAGTGATCCCAGATTTTGAACCTTGAATATAAAATTCTCTATGTCCTGGTTCACCTATATATCCCGCTGCAGCAAAATCAACTGGATTTAAATTAATAACCTCTATATATGCCAATCTACTCTTCCATTCTCACAGGTGGCAATATGCCTATACCTTTTACTTCTAGATGACTACCTGAAAAGTTTACTATTGATACAGATGCTGGCGCACATGGGATTCTTTGAAAAAGATCCATGTGCAAACCCAAATAGTGTGCCATCATAATAATTATTGGATCACGATGTGCTGTAATAGCTATACTTTCCCCCTTATGCTTTTCAACTATTTCACTAACTAGCTTATTCATTCGAACAAATACGTCTTGAAAAGATTCCCCATCTTCAAATTTAAATTGAGAAGGTCTGCTTATCACATCTTTCCACTCAGGTTTTTTAGCAGCTTGCTTTAGCGACAAATTAGTAAATAAGCCTATATCGGTATCAATTAATTTTTGTTGAATCTCAATTTCACAGTTTTGATTCAATGCTATTTGTTCTGCTGTTTGTATTGCTCTTTCAAGAGGAGATGAATAAATTCTATCAATTTCAATCGATTTTAAATACTCGCTTGTATATTTTGCTTGTCTTATACCTTCATCACTTAAATCAATACCTAAACTTTGGCCATACAATATCTTGCCTGTTTGCTCAGTTATACCATGTCTTATAAAAAAAATTCTTGTAGGATTGTTGTTCATCTATATATCGTACTTAATATAGTTCCATGACAGAACATTTAGGCTTATCACCAAAGCCGCCAGAAACACAAATTCCATTACCTTTTGAGCAATTATACAATAGTTTAAAAACATCAATATCTAGCAAAGACATCGAATTAGCAGCAAAATTAACAAGTGAAAATCCACGTGAAATATATTGTTGGGCTGCATTATCTCTACTGACCATAGACTCGACAAAGCTAGAAACTGATCATGATAAGATATGTGCGTATTCGTACGCTCGAACAGGGTATCATCGTGGCTTAGATACACTTAGAGCAAATGGTTGGCGGGGTTCTGGTTATGTTAAATCAAGTTATCCAGGAAATAGGGGTTTCTTAAGCTGTCTATCACTATTAGCTTATATGTCGGGAATAATAGATGAGAAAGATGAAGAATCGCGGTGTAAGGAATTTTTATCAATGTTAGATCCATTGTTGTCTTCAAATGAATTTAATGTGCAATATGCTATAGAATTTCTATTAAACAAAAATTAGTAAAGGAAAATATGAGTGATTCAGTAATAGTGAGCGATTCAGCAACAATAGGAATAATCATGGGAAGTGATTCTGATTTAGGTATCATGCAAAGCGCTATCGATATTTTAAAGGAATTTGAAATTGATTTCGAACTACATATTATTAGTGCTCACAGAACGCCAAATGCTATGTATGATTATGGAACTTATGCAAAATCACGTGGCATAAAGGTAATCATTGCAGGAGCAGGCGGAGCTGCACATCTACCCGGTATGACGGCTTCATTGACTACACTTCCCGTTATCGGAGTTCCAGTTCCTTCAAATAATCTTGACGGTATGGACTCACTTCTTAGCATTGTCCAAATGCCAAAGGGTGTCCCTGTAGCTACAGTTGCCATTGGAAATTCAGCAAATGCCGCATATTTAGCACTAAGGATTCTTGCAGTTTCTGACAAACAAATTGCAGACCAGTTAGAGAATTTTGCTATTACCCAAAGAGAAGTAGTTATCGGTAAAGATAAAGAAATTCAAAATAATTAATATTTAAATTTTTTATCTATTCAGTAGTAACAGCTTTTAACATATCTACTTTGGTTGCACGCCATGCCGGCCATGCTCCCGCAATAACACCTATTAACGCTGATAGAAATACAATGACTATCATGCTAACCGGATTGATAGAGAATGAAGTAAAACCTATACTTTTAAGCGATTTAATTAACAAGTAACCGCTACCTAGACCAAAACACATTCCAACAGCAGTACCTAATACAGAAAGTATTACAGATTCAAATCTAATAAAGCCACGTACCTGCGATTTAGAAGTTCCAACTGCTCTCATTAGACCTAACTCACGTCGTCTTTCCAAAATAGACAAAGACATGGTATTTAGTATTCCAATCGCAGCAATGATTATTGCTAACGCTAACAAGCCATAGACGATACCTAAAATATTATTTAAAGATTTTTGTTGTTGGTCACGGATGCTCTTTAAATCATTAACTTCTATACCTGTATCTTTAAAAAGAATGTCTAGCTTATCTTTCGCCTCTGATGTTTTTACATTATCTTTTAGTAAAACAAAAGATAAGTTTGATGGCACTGTTGGTACAATTTGATCAAGTGCTTTCATATCAACAATAAATGTATTTCCATCTCCTAAAATACTCTGGTCCAGTATTCCAGCTACTTTAAATTGTCTTTTCTCAATAGCACCAATGATCGTGACATTTTTACCAACTTTAAGATTACTTTTTTTAGCTAAATCTTTTGTGACGAGAATTTCATCTTTATTTATATTATTAACTCTTCCGGTATATTCCAAAGTAAATAATTTATCTAGATCTTTTGTTTTTGCGCCTAATAATGCTTCGTAGGATAAAGATTTATCAGTTCCGTTTTCCGCAAACTGTATTACATTTACGCGAACACAACTTGAAGCCGTAATAAAGTTCTGCGCATCTATGTCATCGCATCTTTTTTGACTCAGTTGAGTTCCACCTCCACCACCAAAACTTCCAACTATTAAGTCTGCACTATATGTTTGTTTCAAGTAGTTGTCGAAAGTTGCCGTAGCGCTAGATGCGAAAACTGTTATGAAGACAACAAGTGCAACACCAATCATTAAAGCTAAAGAAGTTTTAGCACTTCTTCTAGGGTTGCGATAATTATTTCTTCTTGCTATTTCACCAGTTACACCAAAGGCTCTTCTACCACCAAAAACTACTAACAATACCCCAGCGACTCTAGAACCTACAATTTTTGTTATTGGTTTAATAAACATAGGTAAAGCTACAACAACATATAACAATAAAAAGACAATACCAATACCAATAACTTGCAAACCGTCTCCAGAATCAGATTTTGCTTTGTTATAACCAATAAAAATAAGAATAATAGATATAATTAATATTAACGAGGAGAAGATAAAGCGATATAGCATTTTGCGGTTTTTCTCAAATGCGCTATCTCTTAATGCTTCAATTGGAGGCACTCTTGATGCATGCCAAGCAGGAAAAAATGCAGAAATAAATGTTGCTAAAGTACCGATAATGATTCCAATATAAATTGAGCTATTAGGTATTACCAGTTTTCCAGCAGGTATACCAGCTCCCGCAGCCTTAAATATTGCTCGTATAGCAGTTGCTAATCCAATGCCACCTAAAACACCAAAGAGCGAAGCTACTATTCCAACTACTAGAGATTCTCCTAATACCGATCTACGTATTTGGGCACCCGTTGCACCAATCGCACGCAATAGTGCGTATTCACGTTTACGCTGAGTCATAATAATTGCAAATGAATTTACGATAATAATAAATGCAACAAGAAATGAGATACCCGCAAAAACTAATAAGAATATAGTAAAGAAGTCAAAAAAGGTTTTAAAAGGTTTTTGGCTATCCTTAACCATTTGATCGCCAGTATTGACTTCATATTTACCTGGATGATCTTTATCTAATTGTTTTTGGATACTATTTGATAATTCTTTTTGTGTAACACCTTGTTTTGCTGCTACTGAAATTGACCCGTACGAATCTACTTGTTCTACAATATCACCAGCTTGTTTATCATTAAAGAAAAGCCATGCACTGCCCCCAAATCCGTCGGCGGTACCAAATCTCATAAATCCTGAAACTTTATATTCACGTACATCAGTAGAAGTAACAATTTTGATTTTGCTTCCAATTTTTAGATTTTGAGTATCAGCAGATGCTTTATCAATAATTACTTCATTATCGCCAAGTTGTTTCTCAATTGTTTTTTGAGCACTGAAATTTTCGCCTTTATTATCGACCAATATCCACGGAGTTAAAATAGCCGACTTAGGTAGCCCTGTTGCAAAAACAGGTGGACCCTGTAGTGGAAAAATTCTTTTGCCCTTAGAGTCAATGACAGTAACGGGCTTAGATGCATCGTTGCGGATATCACCTTGTGCTTCACGCACACCTGGTATTTTATTTATTTCATCCAATAGTGTTCTATCAATATTTACTATTGTTCTTCCTTGACCTAAAGTACTTTGATCTGTGCCTTTAGCCGCAACTATTGCATCGGTTGATTTAAAAGCTGAAGTAAAAAGATCATTAAAAGATGTACGTATAGTTGAAGTAAAAACCAAAGTACCTGATAAGAATGCAACTCCTAAAAAAATTGAAACCATTGATAATACAAGTCGCATCTTATGTGCCCATATATTTTTCAGAGTGAGTTTAAACATTTAAAAATTTCCTTCATACCGCAATTTTTTATATAATTTATTAATTACCAAGACTCTTTAATTTATCAAGCACGCTTTGAGTTGTTGGTTCTCGCATTTCATCTACGATTTTACCATCACTTAAAAAGATGATTCGGTCTGCAAAAGCAGCAGCATGTGCATCATGTGTAACCATTACAATTGTTTGATTGTGTTCATCGACAGCATCTCGCATGAATTTCAATACCTGAGTACCAGCTTTTGAATCTAGATTACCTGTTGGTTCATCTGCAAAAATAACCTCTGGTTGTGCAGCTAATGCACGAGCAACTGCAACTCTTTGTTGTTGACCACCAGAAAGTTCACTCGGCTTATGTAACAAACGATCTTTAATACCTAAAATTTCTATAACTTGGTCGAACCATTTCTTTTCAGTCTTCCTACCAGACAGACTCGAAGGTAATTCAATATTTTCTCTTGCATTAAGCGTTGGAAGTAAATTAAAAGATTGAAAAATAAAACCGATCTTTTTTCTACGTATTAAAGTGAGTTTCTTTTCACTCATACGAGTTATATCGATATCACCAATCCAAACTTCACCACTAGAGATTCGGTCAAGTCCAGCAATACAATGCATCAAAGTAGATTTCCCTGAGCCAGATGGCCCCATTATTGCAGTAAATTCACCTGTATTAAATTCTACAGTTACATCATCGAGTGCATTAATTTGCGCTTCATCAATTCCATAAGATTTTGTTACATGAATTGCTTTAGCGGCAATTGAAGAATTATTTTCGTTTGGCTTATCTAGATTTTTTTCAATTACAGTCATGCGTCAAGACTATCGAAAATTAGTAAAATTATTCAGCTTCAGGTATTGAGAGCTCAGAATATTTTTCTATATCTTTATTGGAAATAAGAAGCTTCATCAACCACAAGAAGCCGGCTAGACATAAAACTATAGATAACATTAAGTTAAATCGTATTCCGAAGACTTTTGTTGCAGTATCAATACGTAAATATTCAAATATACTTCGCCCCAAACAATATCCACCAATATATGTAGCGAGAGATGCCCCTTTTGGCCAATTGGCGACTCTTCTCTCTAGAAAAATTATTATGCCCGCAAGAATAATGCACCATAGCGCTTCATATAAAAATGTTGGGTGAAAAGTTGAGACATTTTCAAATCCTACAGGACGATATATCGGGTCAACTTTTAAGGCCCAAAAACTATTTGAAGGTTTTCCGAACAGCTCTTGATTAAAGTAGTTTCCGAAACGCCCTATTGCTTGGGCAAATAACAAAGCTACGGCGATTGAATCTCCCAATCGTAAAAATGAAACTTTTTTTCGATGGCAAATGAATGCAACCATCAAAGCTCCGCCAATAACCGCTCCCCAAATGGATAAACCGCCATTACGCAATTTAATTGTTCCAACAATTCCATCTCGACTCCAATTATATCCTGTAAACAAATGGTAAATACGTGCTCCTATAATTCCAGATATCACAACTGGCAAAAAAACATCTATAACTAATGTTGAATTGCTATTTCTTTTTGCATACCTTTTATGTGCAATCAGCACTGCTACACCAATAGCTAACGCCATTGTAAGACCGTAAATGCGAACGAAACCTATTGAATCGAATGGTGGTGCAGGAACATAGCCAATTAGTGAATTTTTTAAATAAGTCATTTATTAATCATCCACCTTATCCATCATTCTTTTTTTGATTATTTCACGTCTAGTTCTTAATTGTTGATATGTGAGTGTATCGACTTTATCTTCCACCCTCATTGAATCTAACAGTGCATTTTTATCAAATTTGAGTTCATCTCCATCGATTTGTAAATCTTCGAATATTTTTGCTCCATATTCGGACATAAAATATGTATAAACATGTGATATTTCTCCAAGGATATCTAGATCTGGCGCTAAAGCCCCAGTTGCCCCATCAAGAAACATTAAATTTTTAACAAATAACAAAAGTTCTTTAGGAGCATGCGCACCATAACCTAATAATTTTTTTGTGAGGTTTTTTAACTCATCGGTTAATTGATCGCTTGACATTTTAACTGGATCTTTAACTGGATCATTTAACCCAAGGTCATCCATCACTTCTTTTAAATTTGTGTCTTTAGGAAATGCGCCTAGATCAAGCAATGCTACCAATTGTTGCTCAATGTCACCTGACATACCTGCAATGATTAATCTCATAAACGCTTTGCGTTGCAATTCGTTAAAATGCCCGGTAATACCGAAATCAAATAGTGCAGTTTTACCATCTGTTTGGACAAACAGATTTCCTCCATGAAGATCTCCATGAAATACACCATATATTAATGCGCCCTCCAAAAATGAAATCAATCCTGCTCTTAAAAATTCTTTTGTATCAATATCTGCCGCACGAATGGAATCAACGTCATCAAGCGCAAATCCATACATTTGTTCCATCACCAAGACACGTTTTGTTACCATAGAGATATATGGCCTTGGAACAACTATAGAATTCTGATTTGTTTGAACAAAGACTCTCGCAACTTCTAACATCGACTGTGCCTCTAGACGGAAATCTAGTTCTTCGGATATTGTTTCACAAAATACTTCGACCAGAGCGGGCGGATTAGCCAATGCAGTAACCGGTATCCGTCCTACCATTTTTGGCGCCAGCCAAGTTAGTGCTTTTATATCTTTTTTAACTAATGCGTTTACTTGAGGCCGTTGAACTTTTACAACAACCTTTTCACCAGTTATCAAAGTTGCTTCATGAACTTGCGCAATCGAAGCTGCCGCTAATGGTTGTTTATTAAAAGAAGAAAAAATTGTTTCTAAGGGACGGCCAAAATCTTTTTCGATAACATTTTTTATATCAAAATATTTTTCTGGCTCTACTTGATCTCGCAGTAATTTAAATTCATCAACTAATTCATTTGGAAAAAGGCCTTCACCGGAAGATATAATTTGGCCAAGTTTTATATAGGTAGAACCTAAATGTACGAATTGCTTTCTAAGCTTTCTTGATATTGATTTATAAGATTTTTCTCTACCTTTTCTTTTGTCAAATATATACCAACTTGAAACAGCTACACCAATTCTCAATACAGCTACTATCATTCTGCCAATTGGCACAAAATGTTTTTTTTCCAACAGTTTACTTGCTTCGTAATGAACTTCTGCTCGTATTTCATTGGTTTTGGCGTCAAAATCTAGACACTCTTGTTCATTCAAATTCCAAGGTGCTCGGTTTGAAAAACTGCCCCATGTAGTATCTTTAGGACTTTTACTGCTTTCAAGCGATTTGCTTAATATTGCCATGTAGATAGCCTATTTCACTCAATGTAGAATTAGCTAATTGCACAAGCAATACCTGTACCTCTTAAATTGCAGTAACCATTAGGATTTTTACTTAGAAATTGTTGATGAACTTCTTCTGCATAATAAAACGTAGGTGTTGGTAAGAAATATAACTCTGTAGTTATCTCCCCGATTCCTCTCAAATTCAATGTCTTATTGTATGAATCTTTAATCTTCATAGCAATTTCAAATTGAATTTCTGATGTTGGGAATATGGCACTTCTGTACTCTGTACCAATATCGTTTCCTTGGCCCATATATTGAGTTCGATCGTGACCTTCAAAAAATTTTATGACCAAATTTTCATATGAAATTATATGAGGATCGAAAACAACCATTACAGTTTCAGTATGTCCCGTTTTAGCTGTACAAACCTCTTCATATGTAGGATTTTTTGTATATCCACCTTGATAACCACTAGCAGTTGTATAAACACCATCTATTTTCCAGAAAAGCTTTTCAGCGCCCCAAAAACAACCCAAAGCGAAATAGGCAATTTCATATTTTCTATCAAACGGTCCTTTGATAGGCGTACCTTTTACGTAATGAACACCCGTTATGTTCATTACTTCGTCTCGACCGTATAGTGCACGATCTTTGTCAATCATCACTTTTTTACGCTCATAGTAGGGGTTTGTAAATAGTCCCATTTAATCACCGCCCATTTAAAATTTTTATTTTTAAATAATAATGTCTTTTAATATGTACGAAACAATAGTCTTATTTGGATGTTGATGGTCTTAACTTACCAAGAGCAAATCTCCAAATAACCCATCCAAATGTTAAGAACAAAAATGAAATTAAAGCAAAAACAGGTTTAAATTCAAATGCTTCACGACCGGCCAATCTAGGTAAAGATACACGAATACCAATAGCAATTGGAACAGAAATGACCGACGAGATAACGGCACTTTTTATACTTCGCAAATCAGACGCAACGACAGCTTGCACTACGAAGAAAGCTGCTATAAAAGGCAATGCAGTAAGCAATCCGAATCCAAAAGTATATTCAATATCATGTTCTCGTGAACCTATACCAACAAAAATGGCTACAACTAAAAGGTCTAAAACTACTGCCATAAGTTTATGAATAACATATGCTTTACTTTTTTCTCCGTTTTTGATCAATTCATTTTCTGACATAGATTTCCTTTATATAATCGAACTTAGACTAATCATATAACAATACAAATATAACATCAGTAAAATGCGATAAAAAAGCATTAAAAGCAAGTAGCCTAGTGGAATGGCTTTACAAGGATTCGAAAGGCGTCTTGAACGTCTAGTTGAAGGTGTCTTCTCTAAAACCTTTTCATCACGTGTTCAACCAGTAGAAATTGGTCGCGCAATAATTAGAAGACTCGAGACTCAACGAACAATTACAACACAAGGGGCAACGGTACCTAATAATATAACTGTACACCTTTCAAATAAAGACGTTGAACAGCTAGATGGAATATTAGGAAACTTGGCCGATGAACTTTGTATCATCGTTCGCGATCATGCGAATTCAGAAAATTATAGATTAGTTGGACCAATAAATGTAACGCTCATATCTGACTCATCAGTCGATCCAGGCCAAATAGAAATAAAAACTGCATTTGACCAGGGAAGGGGCGCTAATAAGGGGGTACTTCTAGGCCCAAATGATGAAAAAATTGAACTTTCTAATGAGACTACAACTGTTGGTAGACTTACAACATGTGGTGTGTCTTTGACAGATTCACGTGTTTCAAGATTACATGCAGAAATTATAAAGAATGCTGAAGGTTACGAGCTAATTGACAAAGGTTCAACTAATGGAACACAAGTTAATGGAGAAACAATAGCCTCTCACACACTAGTTATAGGTGACAAAATAACATTCGGAAATACCACATTCGAATTCCAAGCACACGAATAGAAAGCTAATCCTTTGAGTGAATCACTCCTAAAATTATTAAATTACTTCTTACTAGCTGCAATTTACTTTTTTCTTTTTATTGTTACGCGAGTAGCGGCGCGCGAGTTAAAACCACAACCTGTCATGATAGCAAACGCTCCAAATGAATCAAAAAATGTGGTATCTTCAAAATTAAAAAATAAAAATGCGAGACTCTCACTTCTAGGTTTGAGTCCAGAAAATATCGCTGGTGAAAAATTTGAAATTGACGAAGAATCGACCATTGGTAGAGCACCAGGCTGTACGGTTACACTCACACACGATACAGCAATATCTCAAGTGCACGTGAGATTATTTCGCCAAGGTAAAGGTTTTTTTCTAGAAGATCTCAAATCAACAAATGGCACATTGTTAAATGGAAAAAAAGTTAACGCATTATCACGCATAAAAAAGGGTGACAGAGTTCAAATTGGCAGATCTGTTTTTGAGGTAATAAGATGAAAGTTCAAGTTGGCGCTATAACCGACGTTGGAAAAGTTCGTAAAGCGAACGAAGACTCAGTTCTTGTTGACGGTGATCTATTTGTGTTCGCCGTAGCTGATGGAATGGGCGGACACAATGCAGGTGAAATTGCTAGCGCAGTTGCGATTGAGACTATTAGAGCAACAACTGCAAGTGGTATCGATATTGAAGAAGCAATTAAGAGGGCCAATACTGCTGTAAGGAATAAAGCTGCAAGCGATATTGACCTAAGCGGAATGGGCACGACAATAACTGTGCTTGGATTCTCAGACAAGAGCGAACTATCCATTGCGCATGTAGGTGATTCTCGCGCTTATGTTTTACATAGAGATAACGATGGAAAGCCTGTTGGAGAACTAGAACGAATAACAAAAGATCATTCACTCGTTGAAGAATTAGTCCAAGCTGGCGAGATAACAGAAGAAGAAGCAAATGTTCACCCAAGAAGAAGTGTTATAACGCGCGCACTTGGCATTGAAGATAAAGTCAATGTTGATGTTACACCAATAGCATTTTTGAAAAATGATCGTTATCTACTATGTTCCGATGGTCTTACGTCAATGGTTCGAGATGATGACATACTAATAATATTAAAACAATACGAGTCACCAATTGATTGCGCCCACGAGCTGGTTGCTAAAGCGAATGCACAAGGTGGAACTGATAACATCACAGTTATTGTCCTTGACGTTATAAATCCAAAAGTAGAATTACCAGAGAAAATAAAAGTAGCTAGATCAATTTCTACACCAGATAATAATATCCCTAAGTCTGTTTTGCGAAAAGGACGCTACCCATTTATCACAAGAATAGTCATATCATTAATTGTTGTTGCAGCCTTAGGTATAGGTATCTATCAAACTGTGTTTTCATACGCACATAATGGGTATTTTTTAGATCAAAAGAATGGTCAATTGGTAATAATGTCTGGTCGTATAGGTGGTGTATTAATTTGGGAACCTGAATTAGATACCGAGACAGGTATTGACTATAAAAATTTAACACCATCTGACAAACTTTTAGTTACAAGACACACACGCTTTAATACACGTAAAGACGCGCTTAAAATGGTTGAGAAGGCAAGATTAGATAGCGGGAAAACTAAATCCCAACAAGACCCTTTTGATTATCTAAACTCTACGACTACTTCAACGACGACCACTGTAGTTGCTGATCCAAATGCAATAGTAATTCCTCCACCAACAAATGTAGGTGGACAGTAAGCATGGAGTTAAATGCTAATTCAGTATTAAATGAAAACGCGTCGGGTATTACATCTGATGTGGAATATATTTTGATCCCACGTTCGAAAGTTCGTACAAGATTACCTGAACTTTTGTTATGTAGTTTCGGAGCTATTATAACTATAAGTGGATATATATTGACTTCCTTAGTTGACAAGGATTATATTCCAGAACAAGCACCTACACTATTAATGTTCATGGTGATTTTAGTTTTAATAGCGCATGCTGCTACTTGGATTTTAGCACCACGAGCTGACGCAACAATTTTACCACTATCAATATTGCTCAATGGCGTAGGTTTTATTATTATTTCGCGTTTAAACGAAGATCAAGCACAAGCACAAGCACTTTGGACAGCATTAGGCATAGTTGCATTCATTGGAACATTATTAGTCGTAAAAAAAGTTTCTCTATTACACAGATATAGGTACACTTTTGCTTTCCTTGGTTTATTTTCAATATTGTTACCAGAATTACCTTTTTTTGGAAAAGAAATATACGGCGCAAGGCTGTGGATAAAAGTTGGAAGTTTTACTTTTCAACCCGGTGAGGTGGCTAAGGTATTTCTGACTATATTTATTGCATCATATTTAGCTGATACTAAAGAATTGCTCAGTAATTCTAGGAAAAAATTTGGTTTTATAAATATTCCCGACATTAAATATTTTGGTCCCTTGCTTGTTGCTTGGGGAACTTCGATTTTAGTAATGGTTAGGCAAAAAGATTTAGGTTCATCATTACTATTTTTTGCTGTTTTTAGTGCAATGTTATATATTGCTACCAATAGGGCTAGCTTTTTAGCATTTGGTATATTGATGTTTTCGGGCGCTGCAGTCATAGCATATCAACTCTTTGGGCATGTTCAAACGCGATTCGATACTTGGCTTAACCCCTGGCCAAAATCTGATAAGGGTGGCTTTCAATTAATCCAATCACTATTCTCTTTTGGGACTGGTGGAATAAAAGGTACAGGTTTAGGGCTCGGTACACCGCAAAAAATCCCACTTGCAAGTTCTGATTTTGTGTTTGCAGCCATTGGAGAGGAACTTGGGTTCTTAGGAAGTTGCGCAATAATAATCACACTTTTCTTACTAGTTGCCAGCGGATTTAGAATTGCAATAAGAGCGAATAAAGGTTTTTCTCAAATCTTTGCTGCTGGACTAACAACAATTCTAGGTATACAGTCTTTTATTATTATCGGTGGTGTCACAAGAGTCATTCCACTAACTGGTTTAACTTTACCATTCGTAAGTTATGGCGGTTCATCACTGGTTGCAAATTATGTAATTGTAGCATTACTACTAAGAATTTCTAATGAAACTGCTGTGGATAATATTAAGAATGGAACAATGATAATTCCACAAAAGATATCTAAAAAGTTTGCAAGATCGAAAGGAGAATAATGGATAGTGTTGAAATGCCAATTAGAAAAGTTGCAAAATTTATATATGCTCTCTTTTTTATTCTAATTTTACAATTAACTTATTTACAGGTCGTCGACGCAAAAAACTTAGAGAATAATCCAAAAAATACTAGAACCATTATAAATAAATTTACAAAACCACGAGGCGATATAGTTAGTGCTGATGGAGTTGTCGTTGCAACATCTACACCAAGCGATGACGAATGGAAATTTCAACGTGTTTATCCTACCGGTGAATTATTTGGGCACATCTCTGGTTTTCAATCTTTTAGGTTTGGCAACACTGGTGTAGAAGATACCTATAATTCTTCTTTACAAGGTGAACGAGGTCGAGAAGAAAATGTACCAAGGGTGATACTTACAGTTAGCAATGATATTCAATCATTTCTCAAAGAATCTCTTAATGGCCAAAAAGGCTCTATTGTAGTTATGGAAGCAAAAACAGGATCAATTGTCGGTATGTATTCTAATCCTTCATATGACCCAAATCCATTGACAAGCCATGATCAATTTAAAGCACAGCAGAGCTTTACTAATTTAATAACAGATGAAACAAAGCCCTCTGTGTCACGTGCATTTGCAGAACGTTATGCGCCTGGTTCAACATTTAAAATAATTACAGCTAGTGCAGCACTTGAGACTGGAAAGGCAGACGATAATTATAAGTTTGGTGCCTTGAACTTTTTCAAAATGGCTCAAACAGATAAAACAATTTACAACTTTGGAAAGAGTTCATGTGGAGGAACATTACAACGTGCATTTCAACAATCGTGTAATGTTGTTTTTGCTTCTCTTTCAACACAAATGGGTGATCAATTCACGCCAATAATGGAAAGATTTGGAGTTGGTGGGAAATTTAACGGCACAGAAAATATAGGATCACCACCTAAATTGGATATAGCTGGAGCAGTTGGAGCAACGGGTACTTTAGAGAATTCTTTTAGTAAGAACCAACCAAGTTTTGGTTATGCAGGAATTGGTCAAGGACTAATATCGCTTAGCCCGCTTAGTGTTGCCCTTATGACAAGTGCAATAGCTAACAATGGCACCATCCCTAATCCTCATGTAGTAGACCATACAGAGAATGGATCTGGAACAATCCTAAAACGTATCAATCCCGATCCTTTTAAACAGAATGTTATCTCGCCTACTATTGCAGAAAAGGTTAAAGGATACATGGTAGATGTTGTTAACCAAGGATCTGGAACTAGTGCAAAAACGAATGGACTGACAATTGCTGGTAAAACTGGTACTGCTCAAGTAGACGGCTTTGATTCACCAAATGTGTGGTTTACATCCTTTGCTCCAGCAGAAGATCCTAAATACATTGTCACAGTATTTCTAGAGACATCAAAATCAACAAATATAAATGCTACAGGTGGAGGATTAAGTGCACCTATAGCAAAGTCAATATATGAAAAATTATTTAATTTAAAGTAAAGTGAAACCTATGTCTGAGAATAAAAACATCGATAACAAGCTAGAACTTTTACATGATCGGTACCAGCTCGAGAAACTGATAGCTCGTGGTGGAATGGCTGAGGTGTATTTAGCTCATGACAATATGCTCAATAGGCGTGTAGCTGTAAAAATTCTTTTTCCTGAATACGCTCGCGAAGAGAGTTTTGTTGAAAGATTTAGAAGAGAAGCCCAAGCAGCAGCCAATTTGAATCATCCTAATATTGTTGCGATTTACGATTGGGGTAAATCCAAAGATTCATATTTTATTGTCATGGAGTATGTAGAAGGTAGTTCACTTAGAGACAAACTTATTGAAGATGGGCCAATAGATTCTGATATATTGGCTGAAATTTGTGCAGATGCTGCTTCGGCTCTTGCTTATGCGCATCAAAATGGGATTGTTCACCGCGATATTAAGCCAGGAAATATTTTAATAAAAAAGAATGGTAAAATTAAAGTAACCGATTTTGGTATTGCGCGTGCAGGTACTTCTGAATCATTAACTCAAACAGGTTCTGTTATGGGCACAGCTACATATTTTTCACCTGAACAAGCACAAGGCTATAGTGTTGATGGTCGTAGTGATATTTATTCATTGGGTATTGTTATGTATGAGCTTTCAACTGGCGTTCCACCATTCGTTGCAGACACTCCTATAGCTGTGGCATTTAAACAAGTTAGTGAAAAATTAGTACCCCCAAGTCAACGAAATGAAGATATCTCTCCTGATTTTGAAAGAATAATTTGTAAATGTTTAGAAAAGGATGCTGATGATCGTTATGAGAATGCAGATGCGCTTTATGAAGACTGTTCAAGGTATTTAAGAAGAAGACCCATTCATACAACTAGCTCAGTATTAGATGATCAAAATGCGACTATGGTAAATGCAGCAGTTCTGATGGATGATCCTACATTGGCTAATCAACAAGCATTGGCTAATCCTACACAAGCTGTAGGTGTTGTAAGTACTAAAAGCGATATGTCAAAACCTCCTGGTAATGGAAATGGCTATGAGTTTGCTGATAAGAATCGTAAGGGACCTATGGTAATTGTTACAACTATGGTTGTACTCTTAGTTTTAGCTGTTGGCGGTATTTTATTTGCAGTTGCCAATACAAAATCTTCGCCTAGTTCAACAATAACTCTACCTAATGTTCTCAATAAAACATTAGGAGATGCCAGACGTCAATTAACAAACCTGGGTTTTGAAGTTGTTGTGGTAAATACAATCAATGAGTCTGTTGCGAAAGGTTTGGTGTTTTCACAAGATCCGGAGTCTGGAACGAAACTTCGAAAAGGCAATAAAGTAACTATAAAAGTTAGTGCTGGTATTGGTGAAGAAAAAGTTCCAAAAGTTGTCGGGAAAACCCCAACTGACGCTGGTCTAATTTTGGAGGACTTAGGATTCACAATGAAAGCATCTGAAGAATTCTCAGATTCTGTTGAAAAAGGTAAAGCCATTCGCTCTGATCCTAAAGCTGGCACTAAACAAAAGCGCGGTTCAACAATAAATGTATTTTTCTCGAAAGGTTCTACAACAGTAGCTATACCTAATGTTCTTAATATTGATTCAACAACAGCTGCTGCACAACTTGGTAAGGCAGGATTTAATGTTGTTACAGTTAATGAAGCTAGCGATAGCGTTCCTATTGGGAAAGTCATAAAAACTGATCCAGCTTCTAATACTGAAGTTCAAGCAGAATCTACAGTTACGATGTATGTCTCTAGTGGCAGGGCTCAAGTAACTGTGCCTGATGTTGTTGGAAAGACCAGAGCTGATGCAACTAATACTTTACAAGCTGCTGGTTTTGGGTTAATAATTTCTTCGTCAAGTTCTCCAACGGTACCTAACGGTATTGTAATATCTCAAAATCCTGCTGCAGGTACATTGGTAAATAAATCGCCAGCAACTAGTGTTTCTATTAGTGTAAGTTGTGGTGCAGTTTGTACAACAACGACCACATAGGTTTATAAAGATAGCAACAGTCAACAGAATTTAGGACTATAATTTAATTATGCCAGTTTCACAAGCACCTAGAAAAAAACAAGCAACACGTAAAAAGAATGCCAAAAAGGCAGATCAAGAAGCTCAGGCTGTTGCTCAAACTAAACACGATAAGACGCCATTATATATCCCTGTTGCTACATTTGTATTTATAATCACGGGAATTGGTGTTGTAATCTTGAACTTTCTGGAAGTTTTACCTGGGAAAACTATGCAAACGCAATTTTCTATTATTGGTGTGTTGTTTTTGTCATTAGGGCTAATCGCAGCCACACAGATAAAGTGATTTATCCTCTTTACGCCAAAAGGGAGTAACTTCGAGTTCGAATTACAAATGTGTAGTTTACCCACATAGTTATCCACAAACAGTGGAAAACTTTATTTAATCGGTGTGGAAATGATCATATCTTCTCTACAATGTCTCGGCGCAGCAGGCATTTCGCCCTCTGGCGCCATAGTCATTGTAACTTGTGCCCCGCATACTCCACAGTAATACGAGATATCCACAGGCTTGATGTCATCTGGGTCGGGTTCTGCTGGTGGAGCAACCCAAAACTTCTTCAAAATAGATGCAAACATAAGATAAAAACTAATACCTAAAAACAATGCTATTAATACAGCCACTAACGTTATTTGCACGATAATAATACTAACACTAGACACAACCCTATAGAGAGCGAAAGATCCGGATTCTTTATTGTATTCAGAATGGATATTCAAAGTAGAATATATAAATGCCTAGGAAGAAATCGCACCCGTTAACATTTACGAAAAAATCAAAGTATGCACAGAGCGTATTCCCTGGTGTTGTTAGTTCATTAAGAGAAGTGCCTAAGAATATACCCAGACCATACTATGTTCCAGGCGCTAGCCAACTTCCAAGATCACCTATTCCTGCACAAGAAAAAATTAATCGTATGAAAACAGCTGGAATCTGCGCGCGTGAAGTAATGCTAGAAGCACAAAAAGCAATTGGAGTTGGTGTCACTACTGATGAAATTGATGCCGCAGTACACAAGGCCACTGTTGAACGTGGAGCATATCCTTCCCCATTGCAATATCATAATTTTCCTAAATCGGTATGTACTTCTGTGAATGAAATAATATGTCATGGAATACCTGATTCTAGAAAATTACAAGATGGGGATATTGTTAACCTAGATGTAACTGTATTTTTAAATGGTGTTCACGGAGATCATAATTATACTTTTGAAGTAGGCAAAGTTGATCAGGTAAGCAAAGATCTTATACGTGTCACGAATGAAGCGCTATGGCTAGGTATCAGTAAAGTTCATCCCGGTGGACATACCAGAGAAATTGGTAAAGTTATTGAGCAATACGGTAAAGATAATGGTTATGGTGTAGTTGAAGATTATACCGGCCACGGTATAGGCGAAGAGTTCCATACCACTCCTACAATTTTGCACTACGATTCAGAACAATGTGATGTTATCATGACACCCGGAATGACTTTTACAATAGAACCAATGTTTTGTATAGGTAAATGGCAGTCAGTTATATGGAAAGATAACTGGACGGTTCAAGCCAAAGATTTTTCAAGATCGGCACAGTTTGAACATACACTCTTAGTTACTGAGTCCGGAGTAGAAGTATTAACATTATTACCAGATGAAGAACGACTTTTTCCATTAAATTAATTGAGTGAAAAAAATATCTAAGAAAGTCCCAACACAGCAAGCAAACGATGAGCAAGTGAGGGCTTCGTCTGGCTCTGTCAAAGAAACAACTAATAAAGCTCAGTCTTTCTCTGAAATTGTAGATGCGACACCCAAAGATCGCGAAAGAGTTGTCGATTTTTTACGAGCTTTTTCTATATTAAGTGTTGTTGTTGGACATTGGCTTATCTCTTACATTACACAAAATAGTGAAGGTGAAATAAAAGGTAACAATGCCATTCCATTTATGGAAATTAATGGTTTCCATTTCGGATGGCTACTGACATGGTTATTTCAGGTTATGCCTATTTTCTTTTTTGTCGGAGGATATGCGAATTTTGTTGGTGTAAGAAGTTTTCGTAGAAGGAATTTAGGCTACGCAGCATTTCTAACTTCTCGTATTCGACGTATGTTAAAGCCAGTAATAACATTACTTTTTATTTGGATCCCAGTAAATTTTATTATAGATTTAATGAATTATCGTAGCGAAAAATTTGCAAATCTTCTGTCCAAAATTGTCACTCAGCCGTTGTGGTTCATCGCTGTCTATATTCTCGTAACTGCTCTAGCATGGCCAATGTATAATTTGCACTTAAAGTACGGCGCAAAATTCCTTATCTTTTCTTCGGCAATTCCATTTTTAATCGATTGGTTAAGTATTGGCCTAAACATAAAAGTACTTGGATATTTTAATATATTTGTTTGGATATGGGTACACCAATTAGGTTTTGCTTATGCAGATGGAACTTTAATGGGTAGCGCGGTTGACAAAGTAAAAAACCTAACTCAATTGTGGAAAAAATTCACAGGCCTATTCGTTACAATAATCGGGGCAACAGGATTATTCTTCTGTTCAGGCATTCAAGCTTTTCCTGAATATAAATTCCTCAAAAATATTACACACTTTTTACATATCGATCATCTTCCTTATCCACAATCAATGGTTGGGCTTTCGAGCGACAAAATTTCAAATATGAATCCGCCTACTGTTGCAATAATGTTTTTAGCAATTACACAAATTGGATTAGTAATAGTTTTTAGAGATCGACTACAAAAATTTTTACAAAGACCAAAACCGTGGAAAATTACGGTAGCAGTAAATTCGATGATCTTAACTATATTCTGTTGGCATCAAAGTGCTTTAGCTTTAGTTACTGTAGTGAGATTGGCATTAAATATCAATGAACCCATTGTTGGTTCTGGTACTTGGTGGGCTACTCGAGCACTTGTACTTGGTTGCTATATGGTAGTTCTTTCATTTATTGTACCAATATTCTGGAAATATGAACGTTGGCGAAATGATGACCTAACAGGAATTTACTCAAGGAGTGTGGCTATTAGCTCTACAGTAATTGTTTTTATAGGTGTAAGTGGATTAGCTATTGGTGGTATTTCAGATATGTTTGGGTCCGGACATGACATCATGGGGCTTTTCCAGATGAACTCATTCTTGTCTATTACCTTAACTATTTGTGGTGCAGGGGCACTTGGTGTACTTCGCAATATGAATCGTGTTGCTCAAGGCGATCTTAATGTTAAAGCAATTAATTAATTAATTATAAAATAATATTTCTATTTTAATTAGATTCTTCTATCTGTTTTCGTTCACTATAAAATTTTGTAAACACAATAATATAATTAGCAACGAAAATATATGCTGGATAAATAATTAGAACCCAGTCTAATTTTGGAACTGCCAAAAGCGAAATAAGGCCTCCGATTCCTGCAAGCATCCAGGGTGGATATATTTCAGACTTTGGAATATTGTATGTTTTAATCAATGTAGGTATAACAGCTATGACATCAATCATTATTGCAAGTAATGTTGAAATTCTGACATCTTTAGCAGTTACCCAATAAACCAAAAGTAATACTGTTAACACTACGCAAGTTATATCTATCTTTGATGTACCCCCATGCCCTTTTTTAATTGAGAACAAGAATGTTATAAAAACCAATATAAAGGTACTTGCAAAAAATAATGAAGAATACCCTCCACCATTTTCTATTTGATTAACTGATGCTATAGCTGTCAAAATCGAAAAGATACCCCACGTTACGCGATGAGGTTGGACTATGCCACGAATAATGTCACGCAAATACGGGTAGTAACCAATAGCATTTAAAATTACTGCTATGACGCCTAAAGCAATTCTCATTTAAAAAACCTAACTCATTAGACCGTTACAATAAATATAAATTTTGTGGAGGATATGGGAATGAGTCCACGACCCTTGCTTGTTAAAAGTACACTAGCAAGTGCTCTAGGAGCATGACAAAATTTTGTGGAGGAGATGGGACTCGAACCCACGACCCCCTGCTTGCAAAGCAGGTGCTCTAGCCAACTGAGCTACACCCCCAGGTGTTTTTATCGATTTAATATTCTACACATATTTGACATATGATCACGTATCCTATTGTGTTTTTACATACTTTTCGAAGGTTACTAATAACTATGGTAAAAATCTATACAATTTAATTTTGCTTGCAATATTTATCATTGGATAGGCCCCCAATATACACTCTGAAGTAGCCTGGTAAAATGGGAATTTTAGATGGAAAACGTATACTTATTACTGGTGTACTAACTGATACTTCATTAGCTTTCGGTGTTGCACGATTAGCTCAAGAACAAGGTGCAGAAATTGTATTAACAGGTGCAGGTCGAGGTTTGAGTATTACTGAACGAACTTCTCGTAAACTTCCAACAGCGCCAGACGTGTTAGAACTTGATATCACAAACCCAGAACATATTGAATCAGTTCGTGATAAATTGCGAGAAAAGTGGGGAACTCTAGATGGAGCGCTTCACGCTATTGGTTATGCGCCACCTGCATGTCTTGGCGATGATTTTATGGCTTGTTATTGGGAAGATGTAAGTACGGCTATACATATTTCGACTTATTCACTCAAAGCACTTGCCGATGTAGTTGTTCCTTTAATGCAAAATGGTGGTTCAATAGTAGGGCTAGATTTTGATGCGACGAATTCATGGCCTGCATATGGTTGGATGGGTGTTGCTAAATCTGCTTTAGAATCAACTTCACGTTATCTTGCACGACAACTTGGACCAAAAAATATTCGTGTTAACCTTATTGCTGCAGGACCGATCAAAACTATAGCTGCAAAGTCAATCCCAGAATTTCAACAATTTGAAGATGGTTGGAACCTTCAAGCTCCATTGGGTTGGGACGTTTTTGATACTGAACCTGTCGCAAAATCTACAGTGGCCCTACTCTCAGATTTTTTCCCTTCAACAACTGGTGAAATGATTCATGTTGATGGTGGTTTTCACTCTACAGGTGCGTAATCATTATGACTTCGTCCGTAACTGATCCTTCAGATTCGGGTATAAGTATTTCTAATTTCCCTGAAATCATCCAAGGCGGTATGGGTATTGCTGTTTCTGGTTGGAAGCTCGCAAATGCTGTAGGTAAAGCTGGCCAAATGGGTGTTGTTTCTGGCACTGTTATCGATGTTGTGCATACTCGTATACTTGGTGATGGTGATCCTGGCGGTCATTTGCGTAGAGCATATTCACATTTTCCAGTTCCCGAGATGGCACAACGAGTCTTAGATAGATACTTCATAGAAGGTGGCCGAGAAGAAGGGAAACCTTATAAAAACGTACCTGCATGGGCAGTTGATCCATCTGAATCTTTGATTGAACTTTGTATAGTGTCGAATTTTGGAGAAGTCTTTCTTGCCAAAGAAGGCCACGATAGTCCTGTTGGCATTAATTATCTTGAAAAAATTCAGCTACCTGTTGTTTGTTCAACTATTGGCGCAATGCTTGCTGGTGTTGATGCAATTATTATGGGTGCAGGTATCCCGAAACAAATGCCGAAATTAATAAGAGATTTAAGTCAAAATAAAGTCGGCGAATATAAGGTAACAGTTGAAGAGGCATTGGCTGGTGAAGAATTTATTATTAGTCAAGATCCAGTTAAATTATTAGGTCCAGATATTGTGCTTAAAAAACCAGCTTTTATAGCCATCATTACTTCTAATACTCTTGCAACTTATTTAATTAAAGATCCCGAAACACGCCCTGATGGTTTGATTGTAGAACTTCCTACTGCTGGAGGCCACAATGCGCCACCTCGCGGTGTATTAAAACTAGATGAGTTAGGTCAACCAATTTATGGTGATCGTGATCATCCAAACTTTGAACAAATGACTAATGCTGGTTTGCCATATTGGATAGCAGGAAGTTGGGGTAAGCCAGAGATGCTTAAAAAAGCTAGAGAACTAGGAGCGCGTGGAGTTCAAGTTGGTACTGCTTTTGCATTTTCTGATGAATCAGGATTCAGCAAAGAAGTAAAGCAACAAGTGTTTAAACAAGTTGAGAATGGTGGAGTAAAAGTATTTACCGATCCTGTTGCATCACCTAGCGGGTTTCCTTTTAAGGTTGTAGAACTTGATGGTACTGCATCTGTAGAAGAAGTATATTTAAAGCGTAAACGGGTATGTGACTTAAGTTATCTCCGATCTTGTTACCGAAAAGAAGATGGTAGCGTAGGGTATAGGTGTTCTGCTGAGCCTCTAAGCACTTTCCTACGAAAAGGCGGAACAACTGAACAAACAGAAGGTAAAAAATGTTTGTGTAATCATTTGATGAGCAATATTGGTTTAGGTCAACTTCGCAATGGCACTCCTGAATCTACATTGGTGACATCTGGTGATGATTTAACAGAGATGATTTCTACACTCGGAGATAATCGTGGACATTATGGTGCTGTAGATGTTCTCAACTATATTCTGAATCAATAATTATTTAAATCAAATCAATATTGTACCTAAGCTAATTTTATAATTAATAAACTGTTATAGCTTTACAGGCTTTTCAAATGCTAACAATGCCAAGGGCGGTATTGCAATTGAAAGCATCATACCTGGTATTGCTACACCTGAATCATTTAACAGCATACCTAATATTCCAACTATGAGCCCAGGATACACTATATATCTATATGCAGGGTTTTCTATTATCATTTTCTTTATAAATCTCTCTGGTTTTAAAAATAAGAAAATAATATATATTGTTATAAAAATTACTAATGTTGCTATTAAAGAGTTCGATAGTATTTCTATGTTCGATAGTATTTTGCGTTCAATTATTGTTTTTCCTTCACCATTAATTAATACTTCAATGAATCTGCCTAAGTGTGTTCTTTCAGAAAGTGGTCTAGATAAATCAAATAGCGAAAATATCGATAGTGTTATTATTGTAATAAAGCCTGAAATAAAAATTGTTTTATAATCAATGCGTTTATTGAATAACATTAAGCCGACAGTAAAAACCATTGGTGTTAATGCTAAAACGCCACCGACATCAGATCCTAAATATGGTAGCCCATCCATTATCAATACAAACATTAATATGCTTAATAAAAAAATATTTACCCATCTTTTATTCAATATTTGTTTTGATTTTGCTAACTGCTTGACCATTGCGACAATAACTACTGAAGATATTGCCACAATCGAAAACGCAAGGTTACCAAAACCTGCAAATCTTCCAGCAACAACAGTCGAATAACCAAAATATGAATTTAATTGTAAATTTCCACCTGTAATAATATCTAATAACTGCACGGCTAAAGTAATAGTAGATATGACAAGTATGACCATTTGGCTTTTATATTTTTTTGCAAAATGATACGCGAGCATAGATGAAAATACAGTTAAAAATGCAAAAACAATATAAATATATACTGGTTTTTCTAACATCATCATAAATGGTGCAATTAAAAATGTGATAGTAGGCATCGAGATTGATGCATATAATAAATATTTTGTAAATCTTCGAAGTTTTGGAATTTTCTTATATGAAATTATTGAAAATACAATTGATAGAAATACTATTAATATGAATGATCCTGCAACATATACAAATGAGCTATCCCGTAATAATCCGTGTTCATTCACACTTATTAACATATCTTTTTTTTCGGCCACTGTGTCGCTGCTTGGCTTATAATTTAACAGTGTGGCAATCATAGTGTTTGGTATTTCAATGTGATAAAAATCTAATATCGATGGCGCTATATCAGCCAATGAAATTATTCCTTCACGTCTTGTTATACCGCTTGTTGCGTACCCAGCCTTTATTCCTTTACCGTTACCAACAAATACTGTTAGTTGCTCCTTTATCCTTGGCGAGACGGGAGATATTATATAAATCTGATCCTTATTTAGGTTTAATTCACTTTTGATTGATCCTATTAAACCATCGCATGATTTTATCGCTTTGTACATTTGCTCATTAGCTAATTCTTCTGATGTTGATATTCTTTTCGCATCTAATTTTTCTAAATCTGAACATTCAACTGCAGTGACATCGTGATTCTTTATTGATTCAATTGTTTTCTCTTTGACAATCTTATTGTTTATTGTCAAATCATCATTCAATATTTTTCGTGAGATCTCCGCATTTTCTACTTCACCATTATTGTCACTACCTAAATATGCAATTGCACGTTGATTACAAGACATAATCAACTTAGAACAATAATCCGCATTTCCAATTACTGATATTGTCTTATTATTTGCTTTTAAAGCTGTAGCAAATGCTCCAGCATCGGGTTCGTACAAACTCTTTGAATTTTTTACAATAGTGTATTCAAAATTAAGTGCAATTGCACCTGTATTATTATGCTTTATTGAACCACGTTGATCTATAAATATATTCCTCGCAACTTGACCATCTACAATCTCATCGGGACTATAAAAAGTAGATAACGAAGCTGGGGCTGCGTTTGCTCGATTACCAGCAGATATAGAGATATATCCATTTTCAAGTGATCTTGCTTTGCCAGGAGTTAGGATACTTAGTGATCCAGTAGAACCATTTTCAATCAAAGAATTAATATTTGGTACTTCAATATTATCTAACATTTTCCATGTAACTCTAGGTATTGAAATAATGACAACTTTAGGATTAGATTCTTCGGACGAATAACTTGGTGCCAAATCAATAAATAGAGATAGAAAGATAATACTTATAAAAAATATTTTATATGAGGACTGTTTAATTTTCATTTTCAATTGTCTCTAGTACAAACAACGAACAAAATGGAACAAAAATCGTGAGCATCAATGCAGGTATAGAAAGACCTGAATCATTTAATAACATACCTAAGATTGCGACAATTATGCCTGGCAAAATGATTAAATTAATACCATCATATTTATTGACCATTTTTTTATAAAGCTGTTGTTTAGATAATGTTATATAAACAACAAATAGTAATGCGACTATTGTTGTCAGATAGAGGGTAGGCATATTAAAACTCTTAATACTCGCAGCCATCTTTCTTTCTATTGTGATTAATGCTTCTCCCTGAATCAAACTATCTGCAAATCGCCCCAAATGAGTTCGTTGTGAAATTGGTCTAGATAAGTCTATAAGAGCAAACGCTGAAATTGCTCCCAATGTTATTAGTGTTGAAAGAATTATAGATTTAATACCGACGCGTTTTTTGTACAACATCATTGATAAAACAAAAACGCCTGGAGTCAGCGCTAGGACACCTCCCACATCTGAACCAAAAAATGGCGCACCATCTATTGCGAGCACAATGATTAAAAATAATATTAGATATAAGTTGATATAATTCTTGGTATTATTTTTCAGAGTTGACTCTTTAACCATTGCTACAAATATGAATGAAAATATTGCAACAAAAGAGAAAGCTGAGTTCCCCCATCCCGCAAAACGACCTGCATTGATTGTTGCATTACCAAATATGGAATTAAATTGAAGTTTTCCATCGAAGAGAATATCTACTATTTGAACCACTAAATATGTTGTACTTAAAAATAAGATTACTTTGATCAGGTTCCATTTTGACATCAGCCAGCCTAATAATGTTGCACATAATATTGACACTAATCCAATTGCAATTAAAAAACCATATGCACCATTAATTACCAGTGTAAATGGTTGCATTATATAAGTAGACAAAGGGTAGCTTAATGTAATTAGTGATAGGTACTTTGCTACTTTTCTCCATTTACCAGCTCGGGTAAATGCTATCAATGAAACCAAAACAGTCGCGATGAATATTATTAATAAAGTCCAAACCGCAGGTTTTAAAGCAGCATCTCTTGCAACTGCTTGACTGTTTATTTTTTGTAAAGATTTTTCTCTATCGTGACTCGATAGTTTATTTGAGTGAAAATCCAATAAGGTATCGCCCATTGCATCAGGAGTTGCTATTCCTTGTGATTTTAGAATCGTTGGAGCTATATCTACAAGTGACACTAAACCAATGTGTCTTGTAGTTGAGCTAGATGCATATCCTCTTGGAATATCTTTACCAGCTGCAATAAAAATGGTTGTCTCTGGCAATGCTTTAGGTGAGCTTGCAGAAATAAGATAAACCTGATCATCCTTAAGCGATATCGAGGTCATTATAGAGCCAATTAATTCATCGCATTTTTTTATTGCATTAATAAAATTTGCATCTGAAATAGACCTTCTCGTTGTTGTACGTAAATCTTCTACACGCTCTAAGTCTGAGCATTCAACAACGTTTATATCATGTATTTTTAATGATTCTTTAACTTTTTTTGCAACGGCATTATTATCAAGACTGAGTTGAGTTGTATTATTTTTGGCGGTTTTTAGTAGACCTCGCGTCACATCGCCGTTAACTAAGACTCCATTTGAGTTGGTACCTACATACGCAATTGACCTATTAAAACAATTAGGATCATCACTTAGGCAACTATCTGCGTTACCAAATACAGCAATACTTTTATTGTTCTTATATAAAGCATCAGAAAAAGTACCAACTTCTGTTATATTCAAGCTCTTTGAATTTGCTCTAATAGTTTTTTCAAAACCTAACCCTAAGCCAGCAGGACTTTTACTTTTTATTACACCACGTTGATCAATAAAAATTTCTCTTGCCTTCATACCGTCAAAAATCTCGTCACTATTAACGAAATCAGAATCTAGCGATTTATCAACCACAGCCCTTGAACCAGCTGAAATTGTGGCATAACCCTCGTCTGCATTCGAACTACCTCCTAGTGTTCTTACACTTAGGTCAGCGACACTACCGACATCTATTAATTTATCTATATTTGGTGTACTTACTGTTTGTAATATTTCCCAGGTCACTCTTGGTAAGGAAACTACAAGTACACGGTTTTTTATTTTTTTAGTATCTAAGGTATTTGTTGATGCGTTTGATTTTATCGAGCCCGAAAGAATAAAAAGAAAAGCCACAATCATGACTATTATTGTTGTGGCTTTAATCTTTTGGAATTTAATCATTAAATTGATAGAAATTATTTATCTAGTTTATCTACTACTTCTTTTGCTTTTTCTTTAACGGTTTCAATTTTATCATCATGTTTATCGTCAACTTTAGAATCAACAAAATCTGCTGCCTTATCTATCACGGAATCTGCTTTTACTGCATTGTTTGATTTTCCTGTAAGACATCCCTTTATTTTATCTAGTATATTCGCCATATTAATTCTCCTCTTATATTGTATTAGCTTTTAACTCTAGGAGATTTAGCTGCTTTAATACAAATAATGATCCAGGTTATAATTGCAACAAATCCAAAGAATGTCCACTGTAGCGCATATGAGAAATGATTCTTTTCAGATAGTTCTGGAAGTCTTAATGCTTCCGGGTACCTTTCTGGGGATTGACTGTTTTGGTATTTAATTAACTGTACCCAAAATGTACTCGTAAGAGAATACGGTTCTATTCGACCAATACGTTTCTTAAAAGTATTTATATCAATTCTGTTGGTTGTTTTATTCGGTTTAATTTGTTTATCTGAGCCAAAAAGACTTTTCGACTCATTTCGCATCAATAATCCTTCTATGGAATATTCTTTTCCATCTCCAATCTTTGAAAATGCTTCACTTATGGGAGTGTCATCAAATGATATTGCTTCACCTAAGGTGGTCGGAATAAAACCTACGTTTATATAAATAATTTTTTGCAAATTATTTATTTCTGTTTCAAAAGGTGTCATTATGTTGTAGCCCGGGTCACCATCATATGAACGACCGAGAATAAGGACACTACCTTCTTTTTTATATTTTCCTTTAATCACTACTCTTCGATATTCATTTTCCTTAATAAAATCAATATCGTTTAATTCTTTGTCGTATCCATTACCCAATTTAGACAAAGAGTTTTGATTTGCCTCCATGCGTGAAGAAATTTTACTGTTAAGTGCTTTGCGTTGATCCAAACGAGAGAATTGCCACGAACTCAAAAGAAAGCAAGTCAAAGCAATCAAAAGTATGAGTATATGGCCTAGTAAATATTTTGGCTTAATTAATATGCCAAGCATGATCTATTTTTGCTTTATGGCTATATCGTAAACGGCTTTTGATACAACTTCGCATACACGCTTTTCAAAAGGTGATGCAATAATATTTTCATCATTTAGATCAGCATCATCGATAACTCCCGCGAGCGCAAAAGCAGCAGCAAGTTTCATTTCTTCGCTGACTCTGCTGGCACCTGCATCTAAAAGTCCTCTAAAAAAGCCAGGAAATACGAGCACATTATTAATCTGATTCGGATAATCACTTCTACCAGTAGCGACTACTCTCACATTATCAGGAACGATCTCAGGCATAATTTCTGGCACTGGGTTAGCCATTGCAAAAACTATTGCATCATTTGACATTTTCTCTAACATTTGTGGTGTTATTAGATTTGGTCCAGAAACACCCATAAATACATCAGCACCTTCTAGTGCATCATTAATTGTTCCACTGATATTATTTAGATTTCCTATTGTTGCCAAAAATAATTTTTCGTCTTTTAAGTCTTCTCTATCCTTACTCAAAATGCCTTTGCGATCACAAGCAATAACATCGCCAACACCTGCTTGCATCAATAATTTTGCGCAGGCAACCCCAGCAGCACCAGCTCCTAACATGACAACTTTAATTTTGTTGAAGTCTTTATTAACTACTTTACAAGCATTTATTAAAGCAGCAAGCGTAACTATTGCAGTACCATGTTGATCGTCATGAAATACAGGAATTGAGAGTTCTTGTCTCATTCTCTCTTCAGCTTCGAAACAAATCGGTGCAGCAACATCTTCTAAATTTATACCACCAAATGTTGGCTCTAGTGCTTTTGCTATAGCAACTAGTTCGTCTGCTGTTTGCGCATTTACACAAATTGGGTATGCTGCTATACCAGCAAATTCTCTAAATAGGACAGCTTTTCCTTCCATAACGGGCATTGCTGCTTGGGGTCCAATATCTCCTAACCCAAGCACAGCAGTTCCATTGCTTAAAACAGCCACTGCATTTCTACGACCCGTTAGCTCCCATACTCTTTCTGGCTCTTGTTCAATCATTGTACATATTCGGCCAACACCAGGTGTATATGCCATTGCTAAATCATCACCATCTTTTAGTTCCGTACGGCTAATAACATCGATTTTTCCACCTTTGTGGATTTCTTCAACGCCGTCTACAATGGAATCTATAGTTATGCCTTCTATGCTTTCAAAATTTTCTTTGATTTTTTCTTGATGCTCGACACCACTTGCATCGATATGCATCACATACTCGAAATCTTCTTGCTCATCTACAGAACGAATATTGCCCCCTACGCTTTTGATGCTCTCAATGACTACTTCTAAAATATTATGTTCGCTTGGGTGATGCTTCTCATTTGCATGAAAGCTGACATAAAGCCTAAATCCTGCTGATGTTCTTATGTTCAATTGCTTACCTTCCGAATCGTTAAACAAAAATAGTGCTTAACTATTATTGTGGTTTAGTATCTACAAATGCGACTTATAGCGTGAATAATCTCAAGCAGTTGATCTTGTTATTACGATGAAGATAATTTATTAAGTGATTTCACAGATTAGTCTTCGGTTTTTAGATTTAAGTATTTTCGGCTTTTATTCACTTAAGTTATCTAGCTGGAAACGTCCGAGTAGACGTGGATCAATATATCAATATTTTTTATTGAATAATATTATAAACATTTTGGATTTCCTCTTGTATTTGTTGAGTTTATTTGATAATATACATACATATGTTCGTTAAGGTAAATGCTAGAGTTTTAACAGATAATATACGTTCTGATATTAATTTGTTGCGTGAGTTTTTGGCTGAACCTAAACAATCAAATTCTTTTCAGGTTGATTCGAGTTTGGTAAAATTATTAGTTGAATTACGTGATTCTTTGGATGGTGTTTGTGCTTTAGCAATGAGTGAATATGTTAATGGTGATTCGTGGGCTAACGATAACTATCTAACAGGTAAATCAGCGTTAGTTCATGAAACGGGCCAGTCTCGTAAAAAAGTCGATGTTGATATTGCTTGTGCGAAAGTATTGTCTAAATATTCTTGCTATATGAAAAAACTTTCTGATGGCAAAATTACTTGCGAACATATTAAATTAGTCACTCCGCTATTGAGTGATAATTACATAGAGTTTTTTGATGACGACCATAAACTACTTTGCGATATTGCATGTACTTTAAGTGTTAAAGATTTTAACAATGTTGTGCGCCATTGGAAAAACATGGTCGACGCAGTCTGCGACGATAACACTAATGACCAACAATCTTTTGAATCACGCAGATTATTTTTTAGTGAATTAGCCGATGGCCAATATTTTATCCAAGGACAATTCGATCCTATAAGTGGAAAGATAATAAAAAAA